>Ga0160467_100097_pt1 | contig 127859 bp, 121 predicted proteins | sample HID1972I_E11MG_FD_108221 | JGI IMG/M metagenome (GOLD analysis project Ga0160467, IMG submission 108221) | Enriched pill bug-associated microbial communities from UW Madison campus, WI, USA - HID1972I_E11 MG | ecosystem: Host-associated > Arthropoda: Insects > Digestive system > Unclassified ... | reverse complement strand
GGAGACCGTAAAGGCCAACTCGTTGGTGGAATCCTTGCTCAGCACGATGATGGGTGGGCAAGTCTATAGTGGTGTACCCATCTCCGAACTTCCTAAGAACGCTCAAACTATTCAGCAGACTTTGGGTAACCCTGCATTTGCAGGACAGTTGACGAACCTGTTGAACAATACGGACGATCCTACAAAACCAAAGGCGCATCTCAATTACCTATTCTTCAATAGCAAATTTGAGCTGGTAAATGAAATCAGCGGGGCTATTCAAATTCCAATGGATGGAGACTGGATTCCATTGGAAGCCAACAGTTTAATCTTCTCATTAGACGAGCCGGGTTATGTTTTCGTGTATATCGATAACCAAAGCATTGGCACGGATGCATGGTTCGACAATGTGCATATCGAGCACTACACGAGTTCGGTATTGGAGGAGAATCATTATTATCCTTTTGGGTTGACGCTCACAGGCGAAGCAGGGGGGAATACGACGGCGCAGCCCTATAGATACAATGGTAAGGAGTTGGAGAAAAGTTTTGGGTTGGAAATGTATGATTACGGTTCAAGGATGCAAGACCCACAGTTAGGGAGGTGGTTCGGAATAGACCCATTAGCAGGGAAAATGCCAAGTTGGTCACCTTATAGCTATGCCTTTAATAACCCGGTAAGATTTATTGATATAGACGGTTTGATACCTTACCCAATAACCATTAGGTCATTTGCGCCATTTAGTGAGTTTGGATTTGGTTACCATGGAGATGGTAGAGGATATTCTACAAGTTCAACAGCCACGGCAAGGGTACATCAGAGAATAAACTTTGATACGGATAAACGTTCCCTTTCTACGAAAGCATGGAGTAGCCCTACCTGGAGAGTTTCCAGCTCTAACAATAAAAGCACTGCAACACCTTCCGTTAAGTTTGATGAGCCGTTTACAATATCCAATAATGGAGATGCTAAGACTTTTAAATTTGGCTCTCACGTTGCAGCAGGCAACCCTAAAACGCCCGAAGCATTAACACCTAACATTGATGTTTTTTCTGACTTTTCAATTACTGAAAACAAAAAAGGAGGTACATTGAATGTTAGCGGAAAATTGACAGGCGATAACTTCCCAAGCACAGAAGCATTTATAACAGACCCAAGCGGTCAAAATCTATTTATTGGGGTAGGACAGATAGGTGCAGATGTAGGAAAAAATTCTGGTCCTTTTACTGAACTGCCAGGAGAAAATAAAGATAGAGCAATTACAAGTTTCAATTTCACAATAAGCACAGACAAGAAAGGCAACTTTACAGGCGTACAGGTGGGGAAAACAAATTACAGCATACAAGATTGGAACAAACAATTTCAAAATACTCAACCTCAAAAACAGCAATAAGACAATGAAAAAAGTAATAAGAATAATTTTAAGCAATTGGATTAACCTGCTTACAATATTCATAGTTGTTTATGTGGTGGGTTTCCTTAGTGCTATAATCAATGATAAATTTACTTTTAGCGAAGCCCTGTTTGGTACTACTTATTCCGTAGTTGGGTACGGTTTGCTTTTTTGGATAGGGTTTATCATTTGCATTTTGGTATTGGATATTGTTCTTTTCAGCATAGACAAAAAGCCTCAAAACACAACAATTAAACTGTTCATTGAATGGCTAATAATAAGTGCGCCGTTTATTTATTGGCTGATAAAATACGGGGAATGGATTTTTATTGTTGCAATTCTTGCGTTCCTATTAGGTCAATATTTGCGGCGACCATACATTTTTAGAATATTAGCATCATAATAATAAAGCCCGCTATTGGCGGTGCTTTTATGGGAAACACCGTTGACAATGGATTTTTTCCTGGCAATTTCGACAATACATCAGAAGCGAGACAGGATATTAATCCTCTTACATTGAAAAAAATGGATGACTATTATGATAAACCAGGCGCATCTACAAAACATGAGGCTTTAGAAGCATATGAAGGAGGGGTTTCATCAAAGGAATCAGGAGTTTCTGCGGGTACTGCTAAAGTTGATAAAAATTCATATCAAGCTGCACATCAAAAAGCTTCTCCACAATCCGGACCTGTTTATCAAAAATTGTATAATAGCAAGGGAAATGAAACGCAAAATGTGGGCAAAGCGGTTCAAATTAAATGGATTGTTCAAGAAGCAAAAAGACCGGAAGTGATTATTCAAACCTTTCAATAAAGATATATTATGAAAAATACAACACTATTACTATTAGTCGTCTTATTTTCGTGCGTTAATAACAAACAAATCACGGTTAAACAAAATGAGGGATATCGGATATTAAAAATAGACTCCATGGATAATATTTATATAGTGTATGTCCAAAAGGACGACTCTTTATATAAGGTATTATCATTAAAAGAACATATTAATCAAAGAACAAACCACTCCAAAATAAAAGTAGGCAAGCAATATCCATTAAAATTAAAATCTTTATTTGAAAAGAATTTTCTTGGGAAGTATGATTTGTCACCTCAAGCATTACCTTATGTCGAAGGAGTAGATTATTATGGCACAAAAATAAAAATTGAGCCAGACTCAATAAATGATTTGTATACTACTGAAAATCTGAAAGGATTATTGTTTATAAACGCTAAATGACATTAAAGAAAATTGAAAATTGAAAAATTAACTAGGCATCTAACGATTTCAACAGATTGTTGCCAATGTTGGAAATATAGTCAATTCAACTGCAATGGATGCCATAAAAAATACAACCGGCTTTAGTGAAAGTATCATATTGGATGATTTTAAACCCGGGAATGGACCAACAATTTCCATATTAAACTACCCGAATGGATATAGAGGAGGGAACGATGGAATTGTATTCGATTTTGATGTGATTGAACAATTTGGGGAAGCAAAAGGTGATGAGGCTTATAATTCTGTATTGGCAACAGCATTAACCGTACTCCATGAATATGGTCATTATGGGGATCAAAAGGAGAATGAAGGGAACAATTCAGGACAATTTTCGGAATTCGAAAACAAACCACTATATGATGCAAACAATGGAAAGCTGGCCATTTTTGGTCAATTCCAGATTGGATGCACCCGTATATTGAATTTTTATATCACTTACTTTGCCACCGGGATTCACGATAAAATCGTGCTCCATTAATCCGTTTTCGTTGAAATAGAAAACCCAATCAATATGGTCATATACATTTTTATAGGTAATCCTTTTATAGGAATATGATTTTCCGCCTTCATTTTTCACGGACGGCAAATAATATCGTTCAAAAAAGTTTTGCTTTTCTTCCTTGATTATTTTTGCGTTTGGATCTGCACCGATGAGTTGTACATCCATACGGTACATTTGAAAAGGATCTACTAGATCCGGCTCTTCATTTTGTTGTTCAATTTTAAAGGTCTTTGCCTTTTTGGATGTGTTTGATTTTGCCCATTGATAATGGATTTGTCCAGCCCCAATAAAAATATTTAGGCCATTTCCAGCTTTAAGCCGAAAGTCGATGTCCTCTCTTGTATTTGAATACTGATCAGTAACCTGTCCAATATTCTCCATGAAAAGCAATGCGCTTTTTTGAACATTTTTATCAAGTGCTGGATTTGCAGAAGTGGACTTTATCCCAAATAAAAAACTGGAGATAATAAGAATGCGAAATAATAATTGATTAGCCATAATAGATTAAGGTTTTAGGGTTTATAGAGGCTGGCGAAGAAATCATGATCTTCTTGTCAGGGACAAAACAAGACAAAGTATTACATTCAACCAAAACACTTTTTGGTCAATTGTCAATCCTAAAAGGACAAAGAAATTGAATAAAATTGTTAGTTTAGACAGCTGCTCAGTATGCCCTTTAGTAAACACAGAGAAGGAAATAAGTCTGCAAATGGCGTTATAAGCTTTGATTCTTCGTCGTTATAGCAAAACAACGACATGGTTAATGCAAGTAAATTTTGGAGAAGGAAAGGGATATTTTCTTCACGCTAGAAAAAGCCAAAAGTCAACCTTGTAAATTATTTTTGATTTATGTACAACATGTTTTATGTAACGAGAACGCCCGTAGTTTCCGATATTTTGACATTTAAAATTTACTAGATAAAATCAGTTTTAGTATAAAAAGTCCATTGTAAAACAACAATGGACTTTGGTTAAATTAGACAACATAATAAAAGCAACAAAATTTTAGGTCTAAGGAAATTGACCGAAAGGCGACTTCTATTTTAAGCTACTTTTTTGCCGCATTTCGAACACACTACCTTTTTATCTTGACATATTGGTTTATTTGAAAAGTAAGGATGATTACTTAATTCAATAGCATTCTCTATTGGATGAATCCTGATATATCTGAAAAATGCTTCTTCGGTTTTATGACCCGTAATCATCATAATGTTTCTCACTGGTATTGCTCTTAAATACAAATTGTTAGCTATTGAACGACGGCAAGTATGGGAACTGATTAAAGTATATTTCGGAACCCACTTTCGAACAAACCGTAAACCTTCTGTTTGTTCATATAGTACCTTTTGGGTTATTCCTGCTTTTTTGCATATTCTTTTGATTGTTTTTCCAAAGGATTGTTGCGATGGGATGGGCGACAAAATTCCACGATTCCGCTTTATTATCTCTTTGATATGCCAATGGACTGGAATAACCGCATTCCCTTTTGTTTTTAATTGATTGGTTGAAAAATAGTTTATATTGAAATGCTCGGCAGTGACTAATTTCAAATCGGAAAAACGCAATCCAGTATGACAACCAATGACCATTCTTTCTCTGACCGCATGTGCATTTTTGCGCAATGGTTTTAAAGAAAACAATTTCTGAATTTCTGCCTCATTCAATGGAACTGTACAAGAATCTTCAGGGATCAATGAAATATCCTTATAGCCTTCATGGACCTTATATCCATCAGATTTGGCATACTTTAGCGCTTCGGATAGCTTAGAATAAAAACTAATGATCGTGCTTGTTTTGTAGTTTTTTGAACTCGATTTTAAAAAATAGAGGTAAGAATCAGTTTTGATCTTATTAAACATATCAGAATTCATTTCGAGACCCATGAACTTTTCAAATTCTTCAATTTTATTTGCATTATTCAGCCATTTGTTACGATTTGGTTTATTGGTGTTCATTGATACTGCAAATTGACGGATATAGTGTACTAGACGTATTGGAGGTTGGGCCATTTTAATTAATTCAAAGAAACAAAATGTTATTTGTAAAGTGAAATGCAAAAGAATGATTTACATTATTCATTATTCTAACAATTTTATTCCAAGTGTCAATTCTAAAATTAAAATTTAAGTAGTTAAAAAGAAGTAACTTGCATTAAAATAAGGTATAAAATGTACAGAAAAAAAGATGATGTTGAACGACTGGTTTTATCGCTCTCTAAAGCAGAAAAGGCGGACTTTAAAGCTAATTATGAGGTTCAAAATAACCCAAACGACGCGCCTATGTTTTATCAATTATACAATAAAATAATATTGGGCAAAAGTCAACTTCCAAAGTCGCTTTCAGAAAATAATACACGAGCACTTACTTCTGCAAAAAGGCGATTGTACGACAATGTAATGAAGGGTTTGCGGGCACTTCATGATTCTTTTTCGGTAGATATAATAATTCAAAATAGATTAACTGAAATTGAGCTATTATATAACCATAGCTTGCCGGAACAAGGATTGATCCTAATTAGGAAAGCTCATGAATTAGCAAGTTTGCACGAAAAATTTGGATTGCTTTTACAAATTTTGGAATGGGAAAAGAGACTCAATATTGTGATGGCTGAGCACTCTAGAAGCATGGATGAAATTGCGAAGGAAGAAAAAGAAGTATTAAAGAAAATGAACCAAGTTCTGGTATTGGAAAGTCTTTATAGCAAAATCAACATTTATAAAAAAAAATACGGATACGCAAAAGGGGATATCAAAGTTCAGTTAGAAAGCGAAGTCGTCAATTCCCCTGACTTACCTCCTACATCAAGCTGCTTAAGTAATAAAGCAGTTTATTATCGAAATTATATTTTTTCTCTGTATAACTGGATGACGTTTGCACATCCGGAGGCGTACAAGTATAGTAAGAAACTGCTACTTTCAAATATCAATAACATCTTGCCCAGCGATTATATAGGTGGGATTCTACAACACATCACTTCTTCGGTTTGTGTTGGACATTTCAATGATGCCTTATTTGGAATAAAACATGCAATGGGCTATATAGAAGAACATAAACTCAACCAATCTTCCTCATTTAGGGGATTAATGTTTGCTTATAAATCTACCTACCGAATTGTAGTGTATAGCTATATGGGCAAATCAGACAAGCTTAAAGCGACAATCAAAGACACGGAAAATAAATTTTCAGAGTTTAAAAACTTACCTAGAGAAATGTTGCAAATAATAAAGGGTAATCTTATGAATGCCTATATGGTCATTGGAGAGTATGACAAATCGGATGAAATGTGGGGAAATTTATTCAATAAACAATCGAAAAGCATTCGACTTGACATGTATGCCGACTTATATTTATTTCGTTTGTTCCGGTTAATGCAGGATAAAATATATGATCTTGTTCCGTCTTCTGCTTTATCTGCAGTTCGTTTTTTCAGAAAATCTAAAGATGCGCCAAAACAATTTGAAATCGAATTGCCTATTGCATTAATCCTTCAAAAAGAAAGGCACTATGAAGATAAAAAGATCTTGCAGGAAGTAATGGAAGAAATAAAGGAAGTTGTTCAAAAATTTATTGACGGCCTTACTGATTTAAATAATTTTCAGGAACATTATAGCCGATACCTGATTTGGAGCGATGCTATTATTAATGATGAGCCTTATTATTTGGCAGCTATGAAGTGGTATGAGGGGTATAGTAGGGAAGAAACGAAATAATATTACAAATAGACAGAAAACAATCTTTTAACCTTTTCTTGAAAACCTCATTTGAAATAAAAATGTTTATTTTATGCCTGATTTGGACGAAATAAACTGCCGATTCGAACATAGAAATTGTCAGAAGCCGTAAAGAAGACGCCAAGTACCCAAGAAAAGGAAGCCCTAAGTGAATTTGATCACGGAGCATCCCATCATTTACCATTAACAACTTTAGTTATGAAAACCAACAATCCCAATAAAGGAAAAACTCCACCAAATACGAACGAAATCAAGACGAGCAACCGTCCCCAGAACAAGGATGATCTGGATAGCCGGGAAGGTGAAGAGCAGATCTTCAAGGGCGATGACACCACCCACAACAAAAAGGAGAAAAAGAGTGAAAATAAAAAATGACTGAAAATTAAAAATGAACAGCGTTTCCGCCAATCCTTGGATTGGCGGAAACGCTGTTCATTTTTCTGCTATATTCATATAACGGAATATAGCAGAAAAATGATGACCGAAAATATCAGATCCACGATCTAATGCGTTTATTTTCAATTATGATGCCGGGAAATCATTAAGCACAGGCGATGTCTCCTAATAGTCAAGGGTAGGAGGGGTCATAGCTATCTTTCAAAACATTACATCGATATGGGTGTCTCCGTAATAAAAGCATTGAATTTATAGTAATAAAACAAATTGTGTCCTTCAAGATCACCGAAAGCCGCATTGTAACTTAGGTTTATATTTCGCTCTAATTTATTTTTTTTGTATTTGTAGAGATAAATAAAAAAATATAATGGATTAATTAATAAAAAATTATTGCGAAAACAACTGTTACTAGCTTTTTATATCATTATATTTGTATGTCAAAATAAAAGGTGAATACAGGCCCCTTAGTGAGGTTGTTTCAAAGCAAGTTACTTAGTATGCAAGGACGAAAGTAGACAAGAATATGCTGACAAGGAATTGGACGATGATCCTTTTGAATTGCATCTACTGAAATAATCCAAACGTCTGATTAATCCTTAATAATGAAAAAATACCGTAAATCTGATCAATATTACATTGACGAATATGATAGAAGTACAATAGAGAAGCTTAAAGAATTGGAGGAAGCAATGTTGAAATGCGAAAGACTGATTGAGTCTGACGATAAAAGTAAGCCTTCATTTATTGTTCAAAGAAGAAGATTTCTTGATACAGGGGCAATGTGCGCAAGAAATAAAAACAGCTCTGTTCGGGATAACATGGAAATTGACGAGAGAAAGGATACTATTCTGGAAGCTCATCCTGCCCCAAGTAATATAAAGTGCAATACTTGCAGTTCCATAATGATTTTGCATACTCATGATTTTCTTGATAGGGAAGGAAGAGAATTAATATATATATTCTCCTGCGCGCAGGAACACCTACCTCTTAAAACAGTTTATCCCAATGGTACGGAGTACATAACCGCGAGAAGCGGTTGTTCCTATTGCGGAAGTAAAACAATAGGGGAATCAAAAAGGACTAAAACAAAGATTATTATAACGGATAAATGTCAAATTTGTGGCAAGATCGACACTTGGGAGGTGAAAATTGGTTCCAGAAAAATCCGTCCTATTGACGAACGGGAAAGAAAAAAATATTGCGATGATTTTATCGGTTCGAGGACTTTATACGAAGATTTGAAATTATTGGCCAATCTTCCTGATGTAATATTTAATCAGCAAGAGAAAGCTCTTTATAATTTTGACAAAGTGAAAATGCTCAATGTTATACAACTGGAAGAAATTTTGATTGGGAAAACTAAGAATGAGGGTTTTCTGAAATTCCAGATTGGAATTCCAAAAAATAAAAACAGCTTCCTTATCGTGGATTTTTCTGTTCATGATAAGGAAGTGCGGGAAATGGCAAAAAGCATTAAAGCATTAAAAAAAATTATTGATACTCAATTATTCCATACCAATTGGCGTTTAATGTCAACAAGCATCTCATATAATCTCGGTTTTTTGAGCGGACAGTTAAAAGGCTATTCTTTGGAAGAAGATATACTGAAGATAGCAAAGGAGATTCATGAAAACATTTCTAAGTGATCATTATAGTATTTTGCAATATGGCGGATAATAGCTTTTCTCAGAAGAGGTATAGCACGATCAAATAATAAATCAGAATTTTAATTCAAAATAATGAAAATATGTTTTGTGCTCACATATATTTATTTCTATCTTTATCGCTTCTTCAGGAAATCAATTGAATAATTTATTCCATACTTCCTAAAGACACGCTCTTTAAAATATTCTTTTGTGTACTAACATTTTAGGTCTCCTAAAAAAGTTAATATAGGAATTAGGGGTTCGAATGATGTCCCTCTCTCTCCGCTTGGGGGGATGATTGAAAAATCATCCCCCCTTTTTTCATAAATAAGCACTCCCTTTTCCTTCATTTTCAAGTAGTTATGTGAAAACACTTGGAGCATTGTAGGTGTTCGATAGATACCTTTTTCATAGTACAGATTGCTGTCGAACACCATGTTTACGAATTCCCTTTTCTGAAGTGTATCGGACTGCTTATATACATATTTCATATCTGTCAAAAGATCGAGGTTCTTTTCCAATATACCAAATGCGCGGCTTTGGTCCTTGCCTAAACGATCTATGCTGCCTTTTAGGTTCAGGATAGTATCATTGTAGGTAGAATACCATCTGTCATAAGTATCTTTATTGATTTCATTGCTTATCCATTTTTCTTCTACCGAAAACAGTTTTTCCTCTACCTCCTCCAACTGAGCCTTTTTTTCCATGACTTTTTTACGGTTCACCTCCATTTCTTTATCAATGGAAGATTTGCTCTCACTTCTAATCTTCCTGACTCTGGTTGTGGGCAGACTCATCAGTTCACAAACGCTTAAAAACTGCCCATGCGCTTTAACGGCACTGATATTGTTGTGCTTGGAATGCTTGCATTTGTAGTAATAGAAGTATCTGCCCGATTTACCCCGTGACGGTGCTCCGGATAATGGATTGCCACAATGACATTTCAAAAGTCCCCGCAAAGGAAGTTCATCATCTATTATCGTCCTTATCTTTTGGGGGCGCTTTATTTTCTCCTGTACCATTCTCCAGGTGGTCGTATCTATAATGGCTTCATGGATACCTTCAAACAGGCCTCCTGTATAATACTTGTAGGCATTGACTTTCAATAAGCCTGCATAAACAGGATTCGTCAAAATACGCTCAATTGCCATATTCCCTTTCCTGTTGAATCCAAGTTTATTTGCCTCCTCTTTGATAATGTTTAATGGGGTGCTTTTCAAATAGGCGTCATAAATGAAATGCACAACTTTAGCTTCTGTTTCATTCACAACCAATCGCCGTTCTTTCCGTTCCCCTTGTTTTGCATATCCAAAAGGTGCATTCTTGTATACAAACCTTCCTTCCTTAGCTTTGGCGGTATATAAACCACCTTTTACCTTTATGCTCCTATTAATATTGTCTTCCTCTGCAAGCAATAGCTGCAAGCCCGCCCGAAAGAAGCTCCCGGGAGTTTCATAATCAAAAGTGATGCCTCAGTAACGCTCACGACCTGTATGTTGTACTTTTGTTGCAGGAGTTTGACCATACTCATCGCCTCACCCGCATCCCGACTAAAGCGGTCAAGTTGATCTACCAAAAGATAATCCACCGTTCTGTAATGTTTGGCAATAAATTCTTTTAGTTTGATAAAATCGGGCCGGTCAAAGGTCCGGGCGCTTTTCCCCCGGTCAATAAAGGTATCGATCAAATTGACATTGTTGTATTGTATCCACTGGTCCGTATAGAGTTCCTGCCGTTCAATGGATCCGTTGCTTTGGCCGAGTTGGCTGAACCTAAGGTATCTTATTGCTCGTTTCATAATATTCTTTTAAAGTGGATTACACAATAATTTCAATAATTAAATTTACTAATTTTTCTTCTTTCTCCTGTTCCCTTTTTTCATTTATGGCGGCAATTGCCTTTTCGATTTCAGGGGTTTCCATTTTTTCAGTTTCCTTTTTCATAATTATACCTCCTCTTTTTTAGTTTAATGAGCCTGAATTTCAGATTCCCGGTAAAACTAAAAGAAGTGGTTTGGCGATGTATCCCATTGACCTTCAGAGGCTCTCTTTGGCATTTATTGGCATGTATTGGCAGCGCGAATTAGGATCAGGGCCGGGTATTACTCAAAATGTTTAAATGATTCTGGTAATTCATGAAAAGAACTGATGGGTTTGCAGCTTATTTAAGATGAATCTGCATTGACCAAAGTTACGGAAAGGCAGGACTATCTTTTTTGCCTATTTCCCTAATTAATTATTAAATGAACAAATCATTCAAACATACCTTATTTTATAGCAAATAAAAGTCAATAACTACAACTTTAGGAATATCAATTTGATTACATTTCATTTTTCGGACTGGATTTTCATTGTATGGACTGAATAAAGCATATTTTACCGCATTTAATTAAAAAAATCATTAATCACTTTAAATATGCTAAATTATGGAACAATGCAATTACCGCGATACACTAAACCGCATCCAAAATGAAGAAGAAGACCTCAGGTTAAACGCTGATAACGTTACCGTATGCAAGTAACTTACGATAAAACTTCCCATTTGATTTTCCCGACTGCTATCCGTTATGTGGACCTGGGCAGTGAATACCTGATTGCAGGTAAGGCTGAGGATGCAGGAAACGTACTTCGTGTAAAAGCTTCCGTAAGGGACTTTGAGCCGGAAACCAATTTTTCGGTTATTACTAATGATGGGCGTTTTTACAGCTTCAATGTATATTACAGTTCCTATCCGGAAGCATTGAGTTATAACCTGCTGACGATGCAAAAAGCAGTGGATAAAGCCAATGGAAACGATGTGCTTTTTGAAGAGTTGGGAAACAGTTCGCCGTCGCTGGCTGGTTTGCTAATGGAAACGATCTACAAAAAGGACAAGCGCATTGTAAAGCATATCGGGGCTAAAAGTTTCGGCATACAATTTATCCTGAAAGGAATTTACATACACAACGGCAAATATTATTTCCATACGGAACTGAGAAACCGTACCAATGTCCCTTTCCGAATTGATTTTATCAATTTCAAGGTAATGGACAAAAAGGTAGCCAAGCGCACCGTGGTACAGGAAAAATCCCTGATGCCGCTCCGTACTTACAAACCACTTAACGAGATTCCTGGAAAAACAACCGAGCAGAATGTGTTCCTCTTAGATCAGTTTACCATTTCCCATGACAAGGTACTCGTGATTGAGATTTTCGAGAAGGACGGTAGCAGACATCAAACGCTTCAAGTGGAAAATTCCGATTTGACAAAGGCTCGTTTGATTAGCGATATGCACCTGAAATTTAGTAACCCCTTAAAAACAACAATACAATGAAAAAGTATATCTATACGGTGATGCTACTCTTGATGAACGTCACTGTCACACGGGCACAACGGATGCTGCCCAAACAAAAAGGAATGGAAGTAAATGTGGGAACTTTATCTGATGAGCATACCGGCAGCAACTATTACCTGGATATCGGTTTAACGGTCAACGGCAAAAATGGCTATTACCAACTTTGGGCATTGGAATATTCTCACCGGTATTACCAATATAAAGACTTCCGCATACCAGAGGAAACCTACACAGCCGAAGGCGGTTATAGCTTCTTCCTTTTGGGAGATGCCCGTAAGAACATCACCCTGAATGCAGCGATAACAGGTGTATTCGGTTATGAAACCATTAACCGGGGTGAGGAGTTGTTATATGACGGGGCGAAAATACTTAGTGAAGACCACTTTGTCTATGGAGCAGGTGGACGATTGTCTTTTGAAATGTATCTGTCTGACCGTTTTGTACTGCTCCTGCAAGGGCGTACAAAAGTCTTATGGGGTACGGATTTGAAACAATTCCGATCATCATTCGGTGTGGGATTAAGGTTTAATTTTTAAAACATAAAACGATGAAACAATTCTTGAAAAACCGGCTAAGCCTGAAATCAATATACATGCTTTTAGCGATGATCTTAAGCATTTTCCTGTTCACATCCTGCCAAAAGGATAAATTAGAAATACAGAACGACTTTCCTTTTGAGGTAAAGGTAATGCCGGTACCAAAAGATGTTGCCAATGGCAATACCGTAGAGCTCAGGATAACCATACAGCGAACGGGTAATTACACCAACACACAATATCATATCCGTTACTTTCAGTTTGATGGGCAAGGAACCTTGCAGTATTACGATGAACCGCCGTACCTGCCCAATGACCTCTATCCTTTGCCAACAGAGCAATTCAGGTTATATTATACTTCGCATTGCACCGTTTCCCAATCCTTTGAAGTATGGATTTCGGATAATTTCGGGAACGAAAGACAATTGAGTTTTGAATTCAATAATAGGGATTAAAAACAAAGCCCGTTTAAATAAGCGGGCTTTGTTTTAAAATATATCTTGAGGCACATGGCTGATTTTCGATTTTTTACTATTTTTAATGAAATTTAAAGACATTAGCTAAGGGGGTACATATCTATTGATCCGCAATCCATATCAATGAACTTCATAAACCTATGTAATCTTTTTTCAATTAATTTAGGGAGCTTATACGGCACATTTCTGTTGGGTTTTTCTACATCATAGTTTCTGTAATCAACCTTAGTTTTTTCACTTTGCTGCGAGAAAATAGCCTTTGCAAAGAATTCACCCTTAAGATAAAATATTCGCAATTCATGTTTTTTTTTGACATATTGCTGAAATAATGCAGGAAGCCCCCGTGACCTTTGTTGTGAAGGCTTAGCATGTATCATAGTAGTTGTTAACAATATTCTAATACTCCATATTGATGAATAGGATAATTGAATCAAGGCATTCGAAAGTGATTTTGTTATGATTGATTCACTTCCTAAAAACTTGTAAATTGAATCGAAATCATTTGATACTATAGTTTTTGGCGTTGATAACCCAACCATTCTTGCTGCTTTAAGCTGTTCCAATTTATTAATTTCAGTATCGCTATTGTTTGATATATAATTCTTGTCTTTTAATATTAAGTTTATGAAATCTAATATAGGTAAGCTTTCTTTCGACAATTGCTGAGCTAAAATCCAATTATCCTTTTTGTCAACATGGCTTATTGGAATAAATTCGTTAAGTAAGTGGAAATCTCCTCTTCTATATAAATAAGAACAGTCTGATATATCTATATTATTAAGTAGTAATTGCCCAGTTTCTAAAGTAATTTCTAAGTTTCCAATAATGATATCATCGTTCAACCTGACAAAGTTCGAGCTGTGGTACATGAGCCAATCAATAATATCGTTTGTAGATCTGTCAGAACTGCTAGATTGTATTATTACCATACTATTACCAAATAATTAAGATTGTTGTGAAATTTATGTAAATTTATTCTTTGAGTAAATTCTCTCTAGCTAATTTGTATATTCCGAATGCAAAATCATTGAGCATAAGAAAGCGCCTGTCTTTGTTGCAATATTCCAGTTTTCTTATATAATCCTTGAGAGGATCTAAGTATATGCTACTTCGTTTTTCATCTATTTCTTTAAGTTGTTTTTCTGTATAAAAAGAATCTGGTGTAGTATAATAAACCATATCTCCACTAAATGGTCTTTTTACATCAAAGTATATTGCATAATCGTCAGGCGGAAAATTACCATCTAAAACAGCATTTAATGTAATCTTTGGAAGAATTGTATCTGAATGACTATGCCAACATAAATACCAATATGTTCCAGAGACATCCGATTTCCTCATAGCATCATAGAAGCCTGTTTGTTTGAAACTAGGGAAGCCATATTCAGCAATATATCTAAGCATTGCTAAACGATTCTCATAATCTGAATTATCTCTGTTTGGACCTTCAGGAGCAGGTGCTATTGGAATCCCATTTTCGTCAAATATAAGACCTCTTACACTTTGATCTTTATCCATAAATGGCTTCATTTTGTGTCCGTAAAATACCATAGAACTATTTATAGCGCTTTTATAGAAAATAGAATCATAATCTGCCGAGATATATTGATATAAAGGTTCACTTTTAATCTGTTGCCCCCATTGCCTTGCTTCAAAATCAGCTTTTTTTAGTCCGAAAGTTGCTAGCATATTTAAATAGTGTTTAGACATAGCAGTATCATTAGCTAAATATGCTACTATTCCGGCATTATACAAATCATCAGCATTCAACCATTTATATTTTCTAGCATCCACATAATAGGTCAATGCACTATTATAGGCAGAGTCAATAATAGCTAGTTCTGCTTTATTAATAAATTCATAGTATGCCCTTATACTATCCCTTGGGTTTATAACTTGTGCATACCCAGTATCTATGATGCAAAACAGAAAGATGTAAATATAAATTAATCTTTTTGTCATTTTTATTTTAAATATTAATATTTACTAAAAGATATGACCGCATTGTTATAAATACAATGCTGCCATATCATCTATTGCTTCTAACCTTTATTTAATTAAGGCCACACATACTTAACTATGGAAGGAATCCAATACCCTACATTCCCTTTGGAGTCTTTAACGTCACCATTATATTGAAGATCCTTACCACCGTATTTTACCGTTCCTTTTCCACTTGTATTTGTGTAGCCAGTATCACCACCTTTGATAGTTTTTAGTTCGGCCTTACTGATAGGAGTGAATAAATTGTTATTTAAACTTTCTAATTTCATAATCTTATAAATTAAACTGTTACTTAAAATTTCCTTTCCGCACATGGTTAAAGCGTGTTTCCATATTCGCCACTCATCAGTAGCACGGTTGTCTTTAGTCTTGCAGACCCTAATCCCATCCCTTTATTAATTTTTTCTTTGAGCCAATTAGGTATTAATGCTCGCAAACCTTGGTTTAATGAAAATTGAATAGTGAAAAATAAAAAATCATTAATACACTATTTTTTAATAATTTAGAAATTTCTAATACAAAAGTCAAATATTTTTTTTTGATTATCACACATTTTTTGCTAAAAATATTTCAATTAAACTAAAATTAATTTACTTTTACGAAAAAAAAAATAACTAATAATAATATCGACATTTTCAAAAAACAAATTGGTGAAAATATAAAAAGCATTCGTCAAAATATGAATATAGAAGTAAAATGTGTATGTAATGACTTGGAATTGTCTCCTAGTGCTTATAGTAATATAGAACGAGGTGTAACTGATATTAGTGTAAGTCGTTTGTTGCAACTTACTGAATATTATGCTGTTCATTATGCTCAAATACTTGCTGTTGATAATGTAACTTTTCCTCTTTTTTCTCCTAAGGGCCTTGCTAATAGTCCGCAACATAATATAAATAATCAAACTACAACCTTGAAAAATGACGGTTTTGAATTGGCGTTAAATCAAGCTAATCAAGAGATTCAATACCTCAAAGAACAAAACATAAGGTTAATAGATTTATTAGGTAAAAAGTAAGGAAACTTTGAATTTACAAAATGTTTTTCCCTAAAAAATGGAAGTAATCTCTATTTCCATTTTGGTGGTTTTCGAGTGGTTGATGTTTTCCACAATCGCTCGGCAGTTCAACCGGAATAAAGTATTGGAGTGAAACGGAATTATTTTTATGTGTGGAGCAATCTTTTATAAGCAATGAATAGATTTATCTTCGATGAGAAATTGCTTCATTCCTGCAATTTTGAAGAAAAATGACCACCAGTCAAAAGGACGGTAAGGACAAGGGTTGGATTTTTTCTAAAATTGCCGGTTTTTATTAATGCGCCAAACTAAAAATAACCTAAAATTCAGTCTGGGTACTATACTCCGATATCCAATTATTTAATTTCTTTTCAAAATTAGGGTCTTGAATATTTTAAAAAAAATCACCTCCCGCTTTTATTTTCTGCCATAATTCATCTTGAGCCTTAGTGCTGTGCCAAGCTTGTTGATAAGGGGAATGACTAAAGGAAACCATTTCGTAAACGGAATTGAATTTGCCTGGGAAAAGTGTTTATTTCAATTTAAAAGTATACCACTTACGAATAAACAGAATGGGAATATTTTTCCGTTCCTAAAATATGATAAGTATGTATACAAAACAAGAGATAACACTCAAGAGTCATCGAGAAGGACAAAGTCAGCGAAGTATTTCACGGGATTTACAATTAAATCGCAAGACGGTTAAAAAGTATATAGAGGAATACGAAGCACATTTTCAAGCCCATCGCCCCTGCTAAATCAGCTCAGAGGATGATTATTGGGATATACTTTCCCTAATTCACTAGATAAAAAGTAGGATTTGAAGCAATTCGAAGCTTTCTACAGGGAAGGACGGAATGCAGGAAAGCTTGTCGTACCTTCATCATAGAGGTTATAAGCAAACCTTTATTTTTAGCATTTATGTACTCTTTGGGGGACTTGTTAAAACAAAAAATGACTTGTTTGTTATGATTTACAAGTGTTTATAAATCCTCTGAATTGCCTAACTAATCTTAAAATAAAAAGCCTTAGATTATTAATTTAAGGCTTTTTGATAAAATATCAATTATTCTATTTCTTCATAAACTTCCCCAATGCCTTCCCCGCAGCGGCATAAGCTTCTTGAATTCGAACGCCGGTGTCAAAGTCGTAACCACCGAAAGTGCGTCCAGGATTTTTCATAATGGTTATTTTGGCAACAACATTTTCAGGATTTGCAGTTTCTACAATCAAAGCTTCGGCATTAATCATTGCATTTTTTCGGGTAACATACACATTGTAGCCAGGTTCTGTAAATGTAGTTTTCAAAATCATGGTGTATTTGGCATTTGGAAAATTGCCAACCTGATATTTACTATGTTTATTAAATAAATCTTCAAATTTTGGTTCAAATCTTTCTTTACGATCTGACTTCCAATCTTTTACCCATTGATCACCTTTCCCTTCTTCTTTTTTGTTATAAGCCTCTCTTTTTTTATTGAGATAATCGGTTTCATCATCAAATTTCCCAACACCCATATTGCTATAATCATATTGAATGTTGAGGTCTGCGGGGCCATTTAATGCAGATAAATTGCCTTCTGTTAATTTTACTTTTTGCGCATTGCTTGTATTCCAAACAAGAACGAGGCAAAAAATAGCGATAAAAATAATACTGCTTTTTTCATGTTTTCAAGGGTTTTAGGGTTTTAAAAAATTATGGATTGGTAGTTGATTCGTTTTTGGGTTTTCTCATAATGGCAACAACTTCAACTATAAAACCAGCGATAATTAAAATTGGAGCAAGCGTGATTCTTCTAAAACTGTATATTTCATCATAATTAAATACATGAGGATCGGGAGATTTTCCACCTGCCATTAATATAACCCAATAAAATCAATGCTAATCCGCCAAACATAATATAATAATTCGTTTTGTCGAATAAAAAGATAGCTGCGTTTTTTGCGCTGATAGATTTTGTTGCCTTAGAAACGGTATTGTTTTTCATTTTACTTAGTACATTTGTATCCACCCGAGCAACCGCATATTTTCCATCCTATTTTCTCTTTATAGTTTTGCCCAAAAATATAACTTATGGACAAGACCGAGAAAATGTTTTCTTTAGTTGATCAATATCGCAACAGCGGACTTTCAATGAAAGTTTTTGCAGAGCAAAACAATATCAAACGACCCACCTTTATCTATTGGGTTCAGAAAAAGAAACAATCAGAAAAGAAAGGCAGTACTGGGAACTTTTTACCTATTAGCTTTCCTTCAGATAAATTTAGAACTGCGCAAATAGAAATCTTATACCCCAACGGAGTTAAAATTTTACTGGCAAGTCCGGACAAAGAACAGCTGCGTGAGTACATCAATATTCTCGAATGTTAAGCCTAACTTCTTCGCACCTTTATTTTCTATATGGAAAACCTTGCGACATGCGAAAGAGCTTTGACTCCTTAAGTGGGATTGTGCGCTCAGAACTAGATAAGGATCCTGTAAGTGGAGAAGTATTTCTTTTTTTAAATAAACCACGCAATCGCCTAAAATTGCTTCATTGGGAATCGGGAGGTTTTGTGCTTTATTACAAACGACTCGAAAAAGGCACTTTTACCCCTCCTGTTCAAGGTGTCGGAAATGGATGTGTTTCTTGGTCAGATTTAGTACTCATGATTGAAGGTCTACAGGTAATAAAAAGTCGTCAGAAACCTCGATATTGTAAGTAAAAAAAAGAGTGGATTTTCTTAAAAAAAAGTACTGTTTTTCTTTGTTTTTCTCCTTGATTTTCAGTACTTTTACATCATGATAAACGAGCTACAAAACCTCTCACAAGAACAGTTGATGAACCTTGCAATCAAAGGTTTGGAAGCTGAAAAATGGCAGCACAAAGCTCAACATCTGGAAACAGAAACTATTCATCTAAAAAATAAAGTAGAGCTACTCAGCCGTTTACTTTACGGTCAAAAAAGAGAGCGTTTTGAAAAAGCAAAACATCCTGAACTTCCTTTTGGTGAAGATCCCGAAATTGTAGAAAAACAAAATGAGGAAACAGTTGAAAAAATCACTATCGAAAGAGCAAAGTATTCAAAGCCACATCCTGGTCGCCATCCTTTACCAGAGCACTTGCCTGTTGAAGTAATCGTTATTGAACCAGAAGAGGACTTAACCGACATGGTTAAAATCGGCGAAGAGGTAACCGATGTATTGGAATATAATCCAGCTAGTTTTTACATCAAACGCTATATCCGACCTAAATATGCAAGAAAAGATAAGGAAGGCGTGCTTATAGCAAAACTACCTGCAAGAACTTTTGAAAAATGCCTTGCAGGCAACTCTTTACTTACCTCCATTATTGTTGATAAGTTTGTTGATCATTTACCGCTTTATCGCCAAATACAACGATTTAAACGAGAGAAGATACCCATTTCATCTTCTACCGTTGATGGATGGGTAAGGGTGCATTTAAAATTGCCGCATAGATAGTATGCGACAATTTTAAATGCACCCAAAAGAATGGGAAAAGTTTAAAGAAGAAATTTTTTCCTAAGAACTTCGTGCTAGAGGCATACAGCATTATGCAGTACAATTAACTAATTCTAATTAGGTTCTTTATCTGTCTGTCCTTTAATTTTAGTCGATCGCCGGCATAGAACAATTTACCATTTTTGTCTAAAAACAAGGTTATGAAGTCAAAGGGTGATTTTCTATTGAAAAATGAATTAAGCACCTTGCAGAAAGTCTCTTTTCTTGAATTAATGTTTTTATCAATTGCCGTATCTGCTATGTAAATATTATGTGTGTAATCCCCTTTTCTAATTAAGTCATTGACTAGCGCTGCTTTGTTTGTGATTCCGATAAAATAGAAATTTACTTCTTTGCCAAATTTTTCTTCTAACCTTTGGTATTCTGTGATTATTTCATCGGCATTTGCACAATTGGGAATCCAAAATTGTAGTACAGTAGGTTTTTTACTATTATCAATATTTTTTTTTAGTTCGCTGGGTGTAATGTATTGCACATTATCTTGCGCAAATGCAGATGTTGCCAAATAATGTACGATAAACAATATGATTAATTTGAATTTCAAAATATTTCGTTTTTATTAAAAAGCTTTCAATTTTGCTGTCGCTATATCCATTAATGAAGCATTTACTATCATTATGAATTTAGATCGAATAGTTTAGTTTGTGTTTACGAATTGGTGTATTATTGATTGCAGATATTTTTTTATTTCGAAAGGAATGTCCTTGCGATAGGCTGCTCAGTACAATTATGCGTAGAAAAAATGAAGGTATTACTGACAATCTTGTTATTTATTTACTTCGCTCATGCTTTTTTAGACTTTCTGCACAAAGCAGTAAATCTTTTCTATTTTCACAGTAAGTAGAGTAGCATTCATTTACTTTTGAATCTATGTTTTACGCTGTATAATCAGTATTATTTGGTTTTTATATGGTGAAAACGGAGTGGTGTTCAAACCAACTCCGTTTTGAAAAGTACCCTTATAATATATGACCTGATTGTTCTTGATTTTAATCCTATATTTCTAAATTAAAATTATTCACTTCTTCCATTGTTAGCCCTAATGCTTTTGCGACACCTTCACCATAAGCCGGATCAGCCTTATAGCAATTCCGGATATGCCGGATTTGAATGAATTTACCTGCTTGTCCTACTTCCGCAGCCGTATTGTTAAAAAGTAGATTTTGTTTTTCAGGTGTCATTAACCTAAAGAGATTTCCGGGTTGTGAATAATAATCGGCATCATCCTCTCTGTAGTTCCAGGCATCCGCATCACCTTTTAAAGCTAATGGTGGTTCCTTAAATTCCGGTTGTTCCTGCCATTCGCCAAAACTGTTGGGTTCATAATGTTTGGCATCGCCAAAATTACCATCTACCCGCATTGCGCCATCCCTATGAAAACTGTGGTAGGGACATTTCGGCGCATTCACGGGAATTTGATAATTATTGACACCCAAACGATAACGCTGTGCGTCGCCATAAGAAAATAACCTTCCCTGTAACATTTTATCAGGCGAAAAACCAATTCCGGGAACGATATTCGTCGGGTTGAAGGCGGCTTGTTCCACATCGGCAAAATAGTTTTCCGGGTTTCGGTTCAATTCAAATTCACCAACGGGAATTAAAGGGAAATCTCCCTTCGGCCATACTTTTGTAAGGTCGAAGGGGTGGATATGATAATTGCTTGCCTGTTCTTCTGTCATGATCTGAACGAACATTTTCCATTTTGGGAAATTCCCTTCTTCAATGGCAGAGAAGAGATCGCGTTGATTCGATTCGCGGTCCGTACCGATTACTTTTATGGCTTCTTCATTGCTTAAATTTTTAATCCCTTGTTGGGTGGGAAAATGGAATTTTACCCAATACCGTGTATTGTCTGCATTGTAAAAGCTATAAGTATGGCTTCCGAAGCCATGCATATTCCTGTAAGATTTCGGGATACCCCGGTCGCTCATTACGATTGTCACCTGATGCAATGCTTCAGGTAATAATGTCCAGAAATCCCAGTTGTTGTTTGCGTTCCGTAAATTGGTTTTCGGGTCTCTTTTCACTGCATGATTCAAATCAGGGAATTTCATTGGATCCCTAAAGAAAAACACGGGTGTGTTGTTACCCACTAAATCCCCATTCCCCTGATCGGTATAAAACTTCAAGGCAAAACCCCTGATGTCCCGTTCAGCATCGGCAGCTCCCCTTTCTCCTGCCACAGTGGAAAAACGGACAAACATTTCTGTTTTTTTCCCGATTTCAGAAAACAGGCTTGCTTTTGAATATTGGGTGATATCATGCGTTACGGTGAATGTTCCGAATGCACCCGAACCTTTAGCGTGCATCCTTCTTTCGGGAATTACCTCACGGTCAAAATGGGCCATTTTTTCTAAAAACCAGTAATCCTGCATGAGCATTGGACCCCGAGGTCCTGCTGTTTGTACATTTTGGTTTTCGGGTACCGGAGCACCAGTTGTCCGGGTTAGTTTTTTGTTGTTTTCCATATCAATTCATTTTATGGCTTTGACCATTAAAATAAGTTTAAAAATACAAAATAAAAACCAATGAACCCATTTTAAAAAAGCAAGGAAATCCCCGACATTTGTTTCTATTAAAGATAAAAATAAATTAGAGAAATAATGACCGATGAAATTTTGGTCAAACAACTGAACAAGTGATTATTTAAATTTTGAAGAAAGGATTAAAGAGCATCCATAAATGATTTAATTTGAAGCATCCAGAAAATGTAAAGCAAAAACGACACATTGTAAAATAAATTTGTCACTTTGTAAAATGTACTTTACTTTTGTTGAAAATTTATATCATGACACAGAAATTATTATTGCCGAATAAGTACAAAAAAATTGGATGGATAATTTTCATTCCCGCTTTGATTTTGGGAGTTATTCAATTGTTTTTTGAGTTTTCTCCAAGTTGGTTAACGATTAGCTTGCCTCATTTTTTCACCGAGAGGGCGGGAAAGCCTTTTCATTTCATGGAAATTAATTTATTAAACACGATTGTGGGTGTTTTTTTGATTATTGGAGGATTGTTAGTCGGATTTTCTAAGGAAAGAAACGAAGATGAGTTTATTGAAAAAATCCGTTTATCTTCTTTATTATGGGCAGTGTGGGTGAATTATTTGCTATTATTGTTAGCCTTTTTATTTGTTTATGACTTTGCATTCATAACTGTAATGATTTACAACATGTTCACAGTACTCCTGATTTTTATCTTGAGGTTTAATTTCATTTTGTACAAAAACACTAAATCATTGCTCAATGACAAATAAAATAAAGATTGAAAGGGCAATTCATAACCTTACCCAAGAAGAGTTAGCGAAAAAAGTAGCGGTAAGCCGGCAAACGATTAATGCGCTGGAAAGCAATAAATATGTGCCTTCTACGGTACTCGCCTTAAAAATCGCAAGGATTTTCAATAAGCCCGTAGAAGCAATATTTGCCTTAGAAGAAAATGATTGAAATAAAAAGCACATCTCAAGTCTTAAGTCTTAAGTCTCGAATCTCCCTTAAAATTCCGTAATTTCGGCGATAATGGAAAAGTCAAAATCATATTGGCGGCGTTGGTATTTTTTCGTTCTCTTATGGTTGCTCGTTTTAATCATATTGTTCACCTGGTTTACCAATAGTTGGAAATGAGTGCATTGGATTGGTGCATCATGTTGTGCACATTAATTGCTATTATTTTTTATGGGGTTTGGAAGGGTAGGGGTCAAAAAGGATCTGATACCTACCTGCGTGCCGGAAGGCAAATGCCCTGGCATGTAGTGTTGCTGGGCATTATGGCAACTCAAGCGAGTGCCATCACTTTTATTTCCGGCCCTGGTCAAGCGTACACGGACGGGATGCGGTTTATCCAATATTATTTTGGGCTGCCTCTGGCAATGATTGTGATTAGTGCGGTATTTGTCCCTATTTTTCAAAAATTGAATGTGTTTACCGCTTATGAATATCTGGATAAGCGATTTGACCGTAAAACAAGGTTGTTTACTGGATTTTTATTTCTTTTCTCACGCGGCGTTTCTACGGGGATAAGCGTGTATGCGCCTGCTATCATACTTTCTACTATTTTTGGCTGGAATATTTACCTTACTAATATTTTGATTGGTGGTTTGTTGATTATATATACTTATACGGGAGGAGCCAAGGCAATTGCGCATACGCAAAAGGTGCAGTTTGGGATTATTCTGGCATCCATGGCAATTGCAGGATTCATGGTTGTTTATTTATTACCTGATGGCATAGGGCTAAAAGATGCATTATATGTTGCCGGGAAATCAGGGAAATTAAATGTCATTACCACAAATTTTGACTTGAACGACAAATACAATTTATGGTCGGGGATTATCGGTGGTTTTTTCTTGGCATTATCTTATTTCGGGACGGATCAAAGTCAGGTTGGCCGGTATCTGACGGCCAAGGATTTGAGGGAAAGCCGGTTGGGTTTATTGATGAATGGATTGGTGAAAATACCGATGCAGTTTGGGATTTTATTGATTGGTGCATTGTTGTTTTCTTTTTTTACTTTTATGAAAGGTCCCTTGTTTTTCAATGAATCTGCCTCTGTAAAAATTTCAAAAGTCGTGCCCGAAAGCTATCAGTCATTATTTATTGAAAATCAACTGGCAGCAACCCACAATCAAAAGACGGCACTGGATTTAATCAGCCTCAAGAATAGCGGAAGTAATCTGGATAAAATAAAAACCCGGGATTTAGTTGAAGAATTGAACCGGGGTTCTGAGATAATCGAACAACAACGATCCGAAATGAAATTATTGATTAAAGAAAATAATGCCGTCGTTGGAGAACCGGAAAGTGATACCAATTATGTTTTCCTGTATTTTGTGCGTAATTATTTGCCCGTCGGAATGGTAGGATTATTATTTGCCATTATCTTTTTGGCCAGTTGGGGTTCCATTTCTGCCGCCATCAACTCTTTGGCATCTTCCACCCTGATTGATTTTCATCAGGTATTGTTCAAAAAGGAATTGTCAGAGAAAGATCAGTTGAAATATGGGCGATTATATACTTTGCTGTGGGGTATCTTTGGAATTGCCGTTGCTATGTTTGCCACTAAAATGGGGTCATTGATAGAAGCGGTGAATGAATTGGGCAGCTTGTTTTATGGTGCTATTTTAGGTATATTCCTAACCGCCTTTTTCCTGAAAAAGGTAAAAGGTAATGCCGTATTCATTGCTGCGATTATTGCGGAGTTATTGGTATTGGTCATTTATGTTTGTGATTGGGTTTCTTTTCTTTGGTTAAATGTGATTGGTGCGCTATTGGTTATTGTCATTGCGGTGGCTTTGAGCATCTTTTCTAAAAAAGAGAAAGATCCAATCGTCAGTTGATGATTGGATCTTTCCTTTCCCTGGAGATTGGAAATAAAATTAATTTCCCCCGATAGATGCAGGCGTATAATTGTTTGGGATACTGAAATTGATTTCAACCGGTGTATTGATTTCCGCTTTCTCAAAGTTCATGTCGATTTTTATGATCGTCCCATTATTGTCGATTTCCAAATTTCGGGTAAATGCAAAAGGCTCTTTCAATGCCAATGGTTTGTAATTTGAATAAAGGATAGTACATTTAAAATTTTTCTTTGCGGAACTTAATTCTGTTTTTTGCAGCAGATGTGTGCTTACCTGATAGGATAAAACCTGGGTAAAATCATCTTTTCCCATTGTAATAACCATTAAACTGTCCTTTATTCGGCTATCGCTTATTTTGCCGTCGTCCATTAATGGATTTCCGATGATGAGATTTTGTAGAACCGGAAATTCCACTTGTGCCTGAATTAATTTTAAACCTTCTTCATAAGACAAATTATAAGATTTTTTGCCAATCCTGACGATTGCCTGTAAGCTGTCCGGCGTAATGTATGCTCGTGCCACTTCAACCATGCCGCCTAAAACAAGTACGGATGACCAGATGTCTTTTCCTTTACGCATTTTGATATTGGCATTCACTTTTTGATTGCCATCTTTGTTTATGATGTTTAAATCCGTTTTCCCGGTAAATGATTTAAAATCTATTTGATTGGCTAAATATTCTTCCGTAGTAAAAGTTTTTGTAGCTTGAATGGGCTGGCTGGTTGTTTTCGAAACTGTTTTACAAGCAGAAAACCCGAAAGCCAAGAAAAACCCCAGTATCCCAAGTTGGATCGCTGAATTTTTGATATTAGTCATGTAGTTGTTTTGTTTTTATTTTTTCTAATAATTCTTCTGAATTTTCCCCTTTTTCCTGCGCTTTCAACCAATTCTCCAGTGCGATTTTAGGGTTCCCTAACTTAAATTCAATATCACCCATATGTTCTAGCATCACACCGCTTCCGTCATCCACATTATTTTTTAATGCTTTCTGCATGTATTTTTTGGCTTCTTTATAATTTCCCATTTTATATAAAACCCAAGCATAGGTATCTAAAAATGTTGCTTGGTTTGGATTGTTCTTTATCGTCAATGCCGCCATTTTTTCGGCATTCACCAAATCAAGATTCTGTACTGCCAAAAAATAGCTGTAATTATTTAATACAGAAGAATTTGTGGAATCATATTTCAATGCTAACCGATAACTGCTGTCCGCTTTTTTAAATTCATTTATTTGCTGGTAATAATCACCGAGCATGGAATGGAATGTGATGGAAAAGAAAGTGTCTTCCGACCTTATCTTGGATAAACCGTTTTCTAACACTTCAACCGCTCTTGCCGGTTCTTTTTTGAATACGAACGCTAAACTTTTGTAGTAATTAAACAATGGGTTTTCTGGAAAAAAATCCATGCCCTTTTCTGAATAATGCAATAAGGAATCTGCGGTTTTTTCATCGGAATAAATGGATAATAACCTGTTCCAGGCTTCATTATTGGAAGAATCCAAATCGATTACTTTTTTAAACTGGACTAATGCACTGTCTTCTTGTTTTGAAATTTGAAGGTATAATCCATAAAATAAGATGACATCCTTTTCAAAAGGTTGTTGCGCCGCAAGTGTGGGTAAATATTCCTCATAAACTTGTTCCACTTTTTTTTCACTTAATGGGGACTTTGCTAAAGAAATGAGAATCTCTAGTTTTGTTTCAATGGGATTATCCCTTTCTAAAAGAATATCGTTCAAGTATCGATGTAAGGCGGAATCACTTGATTTGGCATAGGTCGAGATTAAAAAACCTTGAATAAAACTGTTGTCCGGGAATTTTTTATCTGTCGCAATTAATTGTTGTTCCCCTTTTTTATCATCACCCATTTTGTAATAAATACCAGCCAAAGCTAAAGGATAATTGTAAGTATCAGGGTCTTTCTCGATCAGTTTTTGATTGATGGCGATTGCGCTATCGTATTGCTTTAAGTCATAAAACAATTGCGCTCTTTGAAATTCTAAATCCTTATCATATTCAGGGGAAAGCTTTTGCATTTGATTCAATACAGACAAAGATTCTTTGAGCTTTCCTGCCCAGCGATAGCAAAGTGCTTGTTTGGAAAGATAATCTTCCGGTGCATTTTCCGATTTCGCTAACTTTCCGTAAATTTCTGCGGCTTTCAGGAATTGTTTGTCATTGACCATCAAGCCTGCATAATACTCTAAAATCCATTTATTTTCCGGATCGTATTTTTCGGCTAATTTTATTTCGGAAATAGCTTTTTGAAGATTGCTTTTAGCCATCCATAATCGTGAAAGTTGAAAATGAGCAGTGGCATGACTGGGTTGCAAAGCTACAACAGTATTGAATTTTTGGAAGGCTGCCTCGTCTTTTTCCAACATCAAATCCTGCATTCCATTTAAGAAGAGCGCGCCAATACTGTCTTTTGAAACAGTACCGGCAATGTTATTTGAAGTTTTTGGGACTTCAGTCCCTGCGGTACTTTTAGGTTTAAAAATACCGCAGGAATTGAAAGAAGCCAGGAATATAGCCGAAAGTAAGGCCCAATTAATGAATTTATGATTGTGCTTTACCATTGAAAAACAGATTGAGACAATTTAAAAAAATTATAATACCGTTGAATAATCACCTAAACTTAATATTTCTGGATTATTGCTGTAAGTTACGCTTTTTCCTAACATGGAATCTTCAAAAAAAGCATCTTTAACCATGGAATTCTCTTGAACAATGCTGTTTTTAATGATGGCATTGTCAATTCTTGTCCCTCTTTCCACAGATACATGCGGACCGATAATTGAATTTTTAATCACCACATTTTCACCGATAAAACAAGGTTCAATAATAATGGAATTCTGGATTTGCGCAGATTCGGCGACCAATATTTCTTTATTTTTTTTGATTTCCAAAATGCGCTGATTGGTATAAATCGTTGCAGTTTTATTGCCGCAATCCAACCACTCTTCCACTTGGTCGCAGTAGAAAGCCATGCCTTTTTCTTTCATGTTTTCCATTGCATTGGTCAATTGATATTCACCTTTTTCCTGAATATCATTGTCCAATAAATATTGTAGTTCCTTTCTAAGGTTTTCGCCGTCTTTAAAATAATAAACGCCGATAATTGCCAAATCCGAAATAAAGGAAGCCGGTTTTTCCACAAATTCGATGATCCTGCCGTCCTTACCCAATTTCACCACGCCAAATTGTGAAGGGTCTTCTACTTTTTGCGTCCAGATGATGGCATCTTTTGTCGTGTCTATTTTAAAGTCAGCCTTGATTAAAGTATCCGCAAAAGCGATAAATACGCTACCCTTTAAAATATCCTGGGCACAAAGGATGGCATGCGCAGTCCCCAAGGCTTCTTCCTGATAAAAAATATGACCTTGGGCACCAAGATTTTGTGCGACGGACAATAGCATTTGCTCGGTTTCTTTTCCGAAATGCGGTGCTATTATAAATCCTATTTCTTCAACTTTCTCGTTTGCCGTTGCTAAGATATCTTCTACAAGTCTTTGTACTATTGGTTTTCCTGCGATTGGTAAAAGTGGCTTTGCCGTAGTGAGGGTATGTGGCCTCATTCTTTTACCCATTCCCGCCATAGGGATGATAATATTCATGCTGTATATAATGTATTTTAGGATTAATTGTTCAAAATGTGGCGCAAAGGTATTTATTTTTTCAATGATTGGCATGTTATGTTGTGAGAATCAAGCTTGATTTTTTAATTGTAAAAAAAAGAATCTGCATTATTTCAAGATAATTATTCCTTATTTTGCGCTTTTTCAACCAAACTTTCATGAATATAGAAATCATCGCCGGCAGTCCGCGCAACCCAAGTTTGAATTTAAGAGTTGTCACATATTTACATGGATATCTTAAATCAAGGACAGAAGACCAAGTTGGCATTTTGAAGTTACAAGAAATCCAATTGCCTTTTATCCAAAAGGTTTGGTCAAGGGTGGAAGATGCACCGGATCAATTTAAGTTTGTTGCCGAAAGGATGTTTGCCGCAGATGCTTTTATCATTTGTTCGCCTGAATACAATGGCAGCTACTCGCCGGCGATGAAGAATTTATTCGATCATTTCCCTAAACAAAGAAGGAAGGCTTTTGGCATCGTGACCTCATCGGATGGTGGCATGGGAGGAATGAGGGCGGCGCAGCAGATCTTGCAACTGGTTCCTGCATTATTTGGCTTTGCTTCGCCCAATTTATTGATTGTGCCTAAGGCGCATGAGAAATTCAGTGAAGAAGGAGCGTTGATTGAAGAAAGTTTTTTGAAAAATATCAATGACTTTATTACTGAATTTTTATGGTTGGCACATCAATTAATAAAATAGGAGGGCAAGGAACGAAAGCTTTAATTTATTCAAATGTAAATGTATATTTGCTGAATAATGATTTTGTGACCGTGATAAGGGTGTTTAAGGTTATGGGAATTTATTTAACCACGGAGGACACAAAAATTTACACAAAGCACACTGATAGAGGCAGTTACTGAAGAAGGGCAATAATTAATTTGGTCGAAATGATGAGTGATGTAGGAGAGGGTTTTTATAATCATTGACATTTGCAATTAGTTATCTTAGTAGTACAAAAAGGCATTTTGCCAAAATCATTCAATATAGAACCGTTTTTAATTAAATTATTCATACTGTTTATCAATTTTATATGTTTCGATTTCGCTTCATTTTTTTTATTTCCTTTACTTTCCCCTTTTGCCTCAAGGCACAAAATACTTATTTAAATTCGGGTAGCGATGAGGTTCATTTGTTGAATAGGCTGGAAACCTTTTCCGGAAAATTTTCAGATCGTTTATTCCTTGACGATCCTTATGTCAGCAGGAATGATGCATATGATTTTTTAAATTCCGCTAAATCGGATTTTCTTTTTTCCGGAAGAAGCAATGTCGATAATTATAATATTAATAGGGCCTTGTCGATAAATGGGGAATGGGCGAACTTGGGAGATGATGCTAAAAATTCTCGGAATCCATTTTTGAATACCTTTTATAAAAAACAAAGCGACTTATTGCGTTGGAATAAAAACGGGATTTTCTTTTCTTTGAATCCGGTTATTGGTTTGGAAACGGTGATGGAAACTCAATCTAATAAGCTGTTATTCAATACTGCCGCCGGTTTGGAATTTCGCGGGAAAGTAAAGGACAGATTGGGTTTTTATTTTTTCATGACGCATAATTATGAAGAGCCTGTTGCTTACCAACAAGATTTTATCAATCGCTGGAATGCAATTCCCGGTGCCGGCGGGTTCAATAAAATTGGGAATGGTTATCAATATTTGAAAGTGCGGGGATATGCGGATGTGGCATTGATCAAGGATCATATCTCTTTGAGCGCGGGCTATGACCAGCATTTCATTGGCGATGGCATCCGTTCTTTATTTTTGTCCGATTTTTCCGAAGGTGCTTTGTTTGCGTCTTTGAATACCAAAATCTGGCGTTTGAATTACAGGAATATTTATTTGAGGTTAGTGCCTCAGAATTTTCCGGGTGTACCTTCCACAACGGGATATAAGTATGCAACTATTCATCATTTAAGTGCCAATATAAGACCTTGGCTTAATATCGGTTTATTTGAAAGTGTTACTTTCTCCAGGGAAGGGCATTATGAAATTGGGTATATGAACCCTATTATTTTTTACCGTGCATTGGAACGATCTATGGGCAGTCCGGATAAAGTGGCAATTGGTATGGATGCAAAAGCGATCATACTCAAAAGAGTCAATTTGTACGCTCAGTTTTTAATCAATGAATTTACTGCCAAAGAATTTTTTGGGAATAATGGCTATTGGGCAAATAAATGGGCATTGCAATTAGGCGGAAAATATTATAATGGATTTGGAGTCAGAAATTTGGACTTACAATTGGAGATGAATCTCATCCGGCCTTATACTTATACGCACAGCAATAGGGTAGAAGGGGAAACAATTGCCAATTACAGTCATTTTAACCAGGCGCTTGCGCATCCCTTAGGTGCCGGCCTTGCTGAATGGATCGGTACAATCCATTATCAGCCTTTCCCGAGATTGGCTGTCGATATAAAAGGAATGTATTATAAGCAAGGAATTGATACAGGCAACTCGAATTTGGGAAACGATATTTTTGTAGGTTACGATGTCCCACATCCTACATTTGGTGTGAGCTTGGTGAATGGTCCCGCAGGCAGTTGCATGATGGGTTCCCTGAATGTTTCTTATGAATTAAGGCCACGCTTTTATTTTGATATTGGCGGTACTTTTAGGAAATATACGAATGTTATATCTGATGCTTATACCCAAAAGGATCTATTCTTTAATGCGGGTGTGCGATTGAACTTAAACAGAAAAACAAGGGATTTCTAAAGAAGAAGAATTGAAAAGGCTTATAAAATCCTTTTCAATTCTTCCAGTGAATTAATTTCAAAAGTCGGCTTTTCGGCATGTTCTTTTTTCAGGAAATTAAAATAGACCTGATCCATGCCGATGGCTTGTGCACCTAAAATATCCGCTTCTATTGCATCGCCGATCATCAGGCTTTCCTTGATGAAAGCACCTGAGGCCTGAAGTGCAAATTCAAAAATTTCCTTTTGAGGTTTCAGGCTTTTACTGTTTTCCGAAGTGATTACATTCAGGAAATAATGATCGATTTCCGATTGTTTCATTTTTTTCCATTGTGCTTCTTCATAGCCATTGGTGATTAAATGTAATTGATAACCCTTTTCTCTGCAATATTCCAGAACTTCTTTTGCAAAAGGCATTAATTTGTTCTGGTTTGGTAAAAGTTCAAGATATTCATCACTTAGTGAATGTGTCAATTCCATATCGTTTTTGTCGAAATCCAATAAGGTATGCCACATTCTTTTCCAGCGCAATTCTTCCCGTTTGACAAATCCTTTTCTATACCGAATCCAAAACCGTTCATTGTTTAGTTCAAAACTTTCCCGGAAGTCTTCAAAAAGTGCTATCCCGCAAACTTCGGAAAGCCGGTGTTTTTCAAAAAGGATTTCCAGTACCGCCCTTGAGTTATTTTCAAAATCCCAAAGTGTATGATCCAGATCAAAGAAAAGATGCTTGTAAGTCAATTTTTAAATTATTAAAGTAGTTCCATTACAGTACGGAATCCGGCAAATTTACTACCAAATTTCTGAAAGCCTTTTTCTCGCATCCTATTGGCATGATGGTCAATGTATTCCTTGTATTTTTCGATATTTTCACAATGGTATTGAACTACGAAAGTCACGCCTTCAGATTCGTCTTGTTCCAATAATTTATGCATTTTATAATCCAAAAACAGACCGGTTTGCATCATTTCGGAAAGATGTTCTTCTTTCATCCAATTTACCCAATCATTGGTTATTTCAGGATCGGTTTTGATGCTTACATTATATATGATCATTGATTTTCAATTTTTAAATCATTGCTTATTTCGGACGAACCATTATGGGAAAATACCCAATTCTTCATAGGCAACGCCAACTTTGTTGATAGAACAAATGAATGCCGCCGTGCGCATATCGCCAACACCATTTGTGGATTTGTAAACCTCCCTTATTTCATTGAATGAACCAATCATGGTGTCTTCCAAACCGGAATAGACCAAATCCACTTCATCGGGACCATGAAGGATAACCTTGCGTTCCATTTCGTTGAAGCGTTTACCTGTCATATTTTCAAGGGAATAAACGATTTCGGCATACATGTTTTCGCTGAACCTTTTTTCCAATCGGCCATATCTTACATGACTTAAGTTTTTAAGCCATTCAAAGTAAGAAACGGTAACGCCACCTGCATTCAGGAACATATCGGGGACGATCACCACGCCTTTTGCATTCAGGATTTCATCAGCATCGGGAGTTAGGGGGCCATTTGCCGCTTCTCCTATGATTTTCGCTTTGATATTTGCTGCATTGCCTTTATGGATAACGCTTTCCAATGCAGCGGGGATAAGGATGTCGCATTCTATCTCCAATCCCATATTGCTGTCCGGGATATTTTGTGCACCGGGGAAATCGAGGATGGATTTCGTTTCTTTCCGATGAGCCATCACATCTTCCAAATTTAATCCTTTTTCAGAGTAAATGGCACCTTCATACTCTATTAATCCGATTAAGATAGCGCCGGCATTTTGAAAATATTTTGCAGCATTATACCCGACATTCCCTAATCCCTGAACGATAATTTTTTTGCCTGCGACGCCAGTTGTCAATCCCAATGCTTTCATGTCTTCGGCATTATTGCATAGTTCCCTGATGCCATAATAAACGCCTAAACCCGTTGCTTCTGTCCTTCCGCGCACGCCGCCCTGTGAAACCGGTTTTCCGGTAACACATGCCTGAGCATTCAGTTCGCCGGGATTCAAGGATGCGTAAGTATCCACGATCCAGCTCATTTCTCTTGCGCCGGTCCCATAATCAGGGGCAGGGACATCTATACCCGGGCCGATGAAGTTCTTTTTTGCCAATTCGGAAGTGTATCTCCGTGTGATTTTTTCTAATTCTAAGACGGTGTATTTTTTGGTGTCCAGCTTAATGCCACCTTTAGCGCCGCCAAAAGGGACATTAACGATGGCACATTTATAAGTCATTAAGGCGGCAAGCGCCATCACTTCATCCTGGTTGACATCGGGGCTGTACCTGATTCCGCCTTTACAAGGCAATTTATGATGCGAGTGCTGGACTCTGTATGCTTCAAAAACTTCCACATCGTTGCCGATGCGTACAGGGAATTTAATCCTCAAACTGGAATTGCAGGCTTTTATTTGCTCTAAAATCCCTTTTTCGAATCTTGTGAATTTGGCAGCTTTATCGAAGTTGCGTTCAACACCATTGAAGAAACTATATTCGGTTGCTTCTGATGAAGGAGTGATTGTGGTGTTTGCCATGTTTAAAATTATAAATTGATTAAACTAATTTTTGATCGCGTTCTATCCTTTTTATTTTCCTTTCCAAAAAGAAAAGGACGATAAATATGCCAATCAGGATAGTAGCCAATACCATAACGACAACAAAAATCTTGTTGTTTGATTCGAAAAAAGAACGGCTTCCTAATTGATCTTGAGCATTACTCAAAAATGGCGACAGGCCTAAAACGGATACTAAGGTAATAAACTTCTGAAACTTGCTCATTTAATTAAGTCTTTTTTTTCAATAAATTTTACGCGTATAAATAATGTCGTAATCCAGATCCCTAATAGAATCCAACCTAAAACGGCAGGGTAAAATATCTTCCTTAAATCGTCATCCAAATCATAGGTGTTGAAACCCACATTCCCACCGCTTCCGGGATGAAGGGAATCCATCATGCTCGGTATGATCCAGATCAGGGGTATAATTAATGCAAATGCAAAAACATTATAGACAGCGGCAATTTTTGCTCTTTTGTCATAATCGGGAATGGCGCCGCGCAAGGCGAAAAATGCGAAATAAATCAACATGGTCAATGCTGAACCGGTCTGTTTGGGATCATTGCTCCAGGGCTCGCCCCAAGTGAAATTGGCCCATTCCATTCCGGTCAGCATACCGAAGGTGCCAAAAATCAAACCAACCATAACATATTGGGTAGCAATGAAATCATGTTTCAAATTTCCCGAACGGAGGTATTTTATTGCATAAACGAAGCTGATGATAAATAAAGTGAACATCGTAAACCACATGGGGACATGGTAAAAAAGGTTTCTAATGCTTTCATGGATAATTGCCAATTGGGGGACGGGTGCTAAAATTCCATAAATAACCGTGTATAATAATAGGATTACACACAAAACTTTCCACCAGGTTTTTCGCATTGGAATCAAGATTTTTATTGTAGGGACTGCAATTTGCTATCCCCTTATTTATTACGAAGCAAAGTTAATAATTATTCAATCAACCGGATTATTTACTTTATCATTTTTGTGTCCTATTTTCATACTCAAAAACACTCCTAATTTATTAGATTTCTCAATTACCTTTGTATTTTTAAAGGACGGCGTATGATAACAGTTATTTCAGGAACAGACAGAAGTGGAAGTAGGACCATGCAGGTTGCTCAATATTATTTCAATTTATTAAAAGGTAGCCCGGAAAAAATCAACTTGATTTCATTGGAAGTCTTGAAATCGGTCAAAAGGGATAGTTTTTTGATTGAAATGGAAAGGGAAATATTGATTCCGACCGAGAAATTCATTATTGTAATGCCGGAATACAATGGCAGCTTTCCGGGGATATTAAAGTTGTTGTTTGACAATACGGATATCCGAAAATGCTGGTGGCATAAAAAAGCTTTATTGGTTGGTGTCGCAGATGGAAGAGGCGGGAACTTACGAGGCATAGAGCATATGACCAATATTTTGCATTACTTGAAAATGAATGTCCATTATAATAAATTGCCGCTTTCCAAAATTAACGATGAACTGAACGAAAATGGCGAATTCATAAATCCAATGACCATTAAAGCCATCGAAGAGCAAGTTCAATCTTTTGAAGCATATTGATTTCCTTTTTTTTAAATCCCAAATACATGCGGTATTATTTTGGTTTCCTTGTTTTACTTCTTTGGAGTTGTTCTTCATTAAAGAAAACTGCAGTACCCCCTCAACCAGCGCCGAAGCAAGAAATTGTTCAAAAGCCTTATCAGCCTTCGGCCGAGAAAAAATGGGAATTGATCAAAACCAACATCGATATCTCATTCGATTTTCAGAAAAGGACTGCAAATGCCACTACCCAAATAAGTCTGCATCCGTATTTTTATCCTACTGATGCGGTTGTGTTGGATGCCAAAGGCATGAAAATAATCGAAGTAATGGATCAGCAAAATCATCCATTGGAATTTAGCTACGACACTTTACGGCTCAGTATAAAACTACCTGAAGTGTACACTAAATCGGATACTTTAAGTTTGAAAATAAAATATGTTGCGATGCCTTATGGTTTTGAAACCCATACAGGCAGTGCAATAACGGAAGATCGTGGTTTATACTTCGTGAATGCCCATCAGGAAGAACCCTATCAGCCCATGCAAATCTGGACCCAGGGGGAAACGGAAGCCAACAGCCATTGGTTCCCTACATTTGACAAAACGAATTTCAGGTCTTCTTTTGAAATCACGATGCATGTGCCGGATTCGTTCAGTACATTAAGCAATGGTATTTTGACGAAATCCGTCCCGGAAGCGAATGGACAAAAAGCGGAAACCTGGTTTCAGGAAACGCCCATTCCGCCATATTTAGTCATGATGGCGGCAAGTGATTTTCATATTGAAAAAGATATTTGGAACGGCAAGGAGGTGAATTATTATGTGCCACAACGATATGCGCCTTTTGCCAAATGTATTTTCCGGCATACTCCGGAAATGATTGCATATTTTTCTAAGATGCTAAAATTGGATTTCCCCTGGGACAAATATAGTCAGGTTGTTGTGTATGATTATGTTTCCGGTGCGATGGAAAATGTTTCCGCAAGTTTGTTTGGTGCTTTTATTTTGAAAGATCAACGGCAAATTCAAGATGACAATAATGATTACATCGTGGCGCATGAATTGTTCCACCAATGGTTTGGCGACTATGTAACTGCTGAATCATGGAGTCATATAACTTTGAACGAGTCCTTTGCCGATTACAGTGAAAAGCTTTGGGCAGAATATAAATATGGCGCTTCGGCGGCCGAAAAGGGAAGGATTGAAAGTTATCAAAAGTACATCACGCAAGCGCAAAGCAATGATCCTTCTTTGGTCCGTTACTATTATGACCAAGCTGATGAAGTTTTTGATCGGGTTTCTTATTCCAAAGGCGGATTGATTCTTCACTATCTCCGGAAAATAGTTGGTGACGAGGCTTTTTTTGAATCCCTGCATTTGTATTTGGCGCAAAACGCTTTACAAAGTGCGGAGGCGGATCAATTGAGGTTATGTTTTGAGAAAATTACCGGGAAGGATTTAAAATGGTTTTTCGACCAGTGGTATTTCAGGGGCGGACATCCCGTTTTGTCTGTTTCCTATACTTATGACGACAGCAAGAAAGAAGTGAGTGCAATAGTGACGCAAGTGCAGGATGGACCATTGTACCGGTTACCTTTTAAGGCCCAAATCATAAGGAATGGAAAATCTGAAACCGTGGATTGGGATTTGAAAGAAAAGAGGCAGGTTTTTATTTATCCTTATAAGGATGATTCTTATCAGGATGATCCTTATCCTGTCATCATCCCGGATGCTGAATTCTGGATCCCGGGTCAAATCCACGACAAAAAGAATATGGCTCAACTCCTGGTTCAAATGAAATATGCCAGTGGTTTGATGGCAAAAGAAAGGGTATTGTGGATGCTGGATTCTAAAAAAATGAATGCTGATTCCATTAAATTGATTCTTGAATTGGCATTGAAAGACAAGGATGCTTTTGTGCGGACAACTGCATTGCAATATTTTATGCAGAAAGAATCAGGGACTTTAGGGAAATGGTTTTCCAAGACAATCGGAAATTTGGCCGCCACTGATCCGGATAATGATGTAAAAATGAATGCACTGTATGTTTTAGGGAATTTGAAAGACGGCAATTATTCCAGCACTTATGAAATCGCTATTTCGGACAGTTCTTATAAAGTGGCTTCCGCCGGTTTGTATGCGATGGAACAAATCAATCACAATAAAGCGGTGGAATTAGCAAGGGCTATGCTGGAAAAAAATGGCAACTCCGCACTTTTTCTAACCATGGCCGGAAGGATAACTGCAACGGATGGCAGCGCAGTTGATTATTCTTTTTACGAAAGATCCTTGTTGCGTTTCTTTGAACGCGACAGGGCAAGTATGCTCCTGGCTTTTTATGAATATTTAAGTTCGGTTAAAGATACGGTAACCTTTGAAAAAGGTATTAAGTTATGGCAAGGATTGATTGCCCGTGATGCTACCAGTTTGAAAAATTATACTTCGCCTCAATATTTATACTCCTTATATTTTGTTGCCGACAGAAAAATGAAAGCTGCGAGTAATGCCGGGGATATTACACTTTTAAAAGCTAAAAAGACGATCGCGCTAGATGCCTGGACAAAATTGAAAACATCAACGAAAGATGAGGCGCTTCTGAAAGAGTTGGTGGAATTTGAGGGCAAAGAGTAGTGCCATTATTTATTGAATAGTCCAATCTACTTCAAAGAACTAGTGTAATGTCATGCATACTTTGTTGTTGGTGAAAACACACAACAACGGCGGAATAGAAATATGTTTTACCCATCGTTATCGTGACATGGCACTTTAAAAGTATTGTTGTTTACCGTAGTTGTTGGTGTGGCACACGAAAGAATTCGTGTGCCCAATGTCGTTATCTCAAGAAGTAAGGAATCGAGAAGGAAGAGGCTTTTCCAAAGGGTCAGCCTCTTTTTCATTAATCATACTGACTCCAGGTTGTTATGTTCTCATTCTGATATGATTAAATAGTAACTGTCCAAATCCCTTATTATAAACTGGTTTTTAAGTGAGTTCTCATTGTAATGAATTTCTTTTTCAAAAGGTACATTCAGTTTCTTTGCCTTATCAAATATCTTATTTAAATCATCCACTCTAAAAAATAGAATCAATCCATTTCCGATTTCTTTTTCAGGATTCAGCATTGTGGGGTGTTCGTGTTCTCCCCATTTATGCAAACATAATACAACGGCATCTTCATTTGTTAAAATTTCAAAGGTTTCTCCACCATGTTCACTTTGGCAGTCTAACAAGTTTCGATAAAATTCTGAACTTTCAGATACATTTTTTACTGCGATTATTGTTTCTGTTCTTACCATTTTATTTGTTTAAAAGTTTAATGCTGGGGAAGCAAGAAAGTTAGTTGAATGGCTTTTAATTCCATATTTCATTCATTTCTGTCCATACAATTGGTTTGCCGTCAGTAACAACAATAGTATGTTCGAGTTCTTTCTTTTCAACCATTTGTTGTTTTAAACTTGTAATTACGGTTCGCTTATGCTTTTGCGTTCGGGCGTTGTCAATTTGACGGATTATGCCAGCTCTTCAAAAGGAATCATTGTTTTATAGTTATCGTACGCTATCCCCAGGCTTGAATGTTTGTTTTTGCATTCAAAGATAGGTCTTTGATAGTATAATCCACAATACGCATTCTACTCCTGGATATTTCTCAAAAACAACCGAATAAAACATTTTTAAAACGAAAAACATTATTTACATTTGCAGTCTAATTGCGTCTTCGTAGCTCAGTTGGTAGAGCAGCTGACTCTTAATCAGCGGGTCTAGGGTTCGAGTCCCTACGAGGACACTTATATTTTATTGTTTAAATCATTGGATTATGACTTCTATTATTTTGGGTGCCGGTTATGAAATGGGTGATAAAATCGGGAATATCCTGGCTTACACACTTTTGGTTTTAGGCGTGCTTGTTTTTATTTGGGTGATGTTCAGATATTTAAACACTGAAGAATTGAATGGATAATGCCGACATGCATCTTGCACAAATCCGCATAGATTATAATTTAGCCGCATTGGATGAAAAGGAAGTTGGGGACAATCCAATTTCTTTTTTTGAAAAATGGATGTTACAAGCGCAGGAAGCACACATCACTGAAGTAAATGCAATGGCGCTTACCACGGTGGATGATGCGGGAATGCCTCATGCACGGATCGTTTTGCTGAAAGGCATGGAAGATGGCGGATTTGTTTTCTTTACGAATTACGACAGTAACAAAGGCAAGCAAATCCAGAAACATAATAAAGTAGCTTTGCTGTTTTTCTGGAAAGAACTGGAAAGGCAAGTGCGTATTGAAGGGAAAATAGAAAAAGTAAGTGCTGAGTATTCGGATATTTATTTCCATTCAAGACCTAAAGGAAGTCAGATCGGGGCATGTGCTTCACCACAAAGCCAGATTATTGAAAACCGGGAAGTTTTAGAAAAAAAAGTAGCCAGTTTAGAAGAAGCTTTTACGGATAAGGAAATACCAAGACCAGAAAATTGGGGCGGATACATAGTAAAGCCTTATTTGATAGAGTTTTGGCAAGGTAGGAGCAGCCGTTTGCACGATAGGGTAGTATGTGAGAAGAAGGTGGATAATGGCTGGAAAATTTACCGGCTTGCACCCTGAGGCATTAATTGATTATTGAATTGAATCATTTGTGAAACCATTATTAACACAGCAGCAATTACAAATAACAATTGAACGCTTAACGCATCAACTGTTAGAAAATCACCAGGATTTCGCAGATACTGTGTTGATTGGACTGCAACCTCGTGGCGTCTTCCTTTCCGATCGGATTTATAAAAAATTAAAAGAGCTTTTGCCTGGGATATATATCCCATACGGGAAATTAGACATCACTTTTTATCGCGACGATTTTAATACTTCAGAACAATTACATATCCCAACAGAAACCAGTATTGATTTTTCCTTAGAAGGCAAAAATATCATATTAATCGATGATGTGCTTTACACGGGCCGGACGATCAGGTCAGGATTGGATGCGATACTTGATTTCGGAAGACCGAAGTCTGTGGAACTTCTGGTATTGATAGACAGACGATTTAGCCGCGAATTACCCATTCAGCCTGATTATGTGGGCGTAAATGTGGATTCAGTAGGCAAACAAAAAGTGAGGGTTTTATGGATGGACCAAGATAAAAAGGAAGAGGTGATTTTGGTTTGAAATAGATTTGAGACATGAGATTTGAGACATGAGATTTTATAATACTTAATTTATAATTAATAATTAATATAGTGTCGTTATCCGTAAAACATTTATTAGGAATTAAAGACTTGAAATCGGAAGATATAGATCTTATTTTTCGGACCGCCGAGAATTTTAAGGATGTTTTACAAAGACCGATCAAGAAAGTCCCGACGCTTCGGGACACTACCATTGTTAATTTGTTTTATGAAAACTCTACCAGGACCAGGATTTCATTTGAATTGGCAGAGAAAAGACTGAGTGCGGATATCATTAATTTTGCCGCTTCGGCAAGTTCCATTTCTAAAGGTGAATCGCTGATCGATACTGTGAATAATATCCTTTCCATGAAAGTGGATATGGTGGTGATGCGGCATTCGGCAAGTGGTGCACCTCATTTTTTAGCAAAGCACATTAATGCTGGCATCATCAATGCCGGAGACGGAATCAATGAGCATCCTACCCAGGCACTTTTAGATGGCTTTTCCATTCGGGAAAGGTTAGGGGAATTAAAAGGAAAAAAAATTGCGATTATTGGTGATATCATGCACTCCAGAGTGGCATTGAGCAATATTTATTTGCTCAAAAAAATGGGTGCTGAAGTGGTCGTTTGCGGACCACCTACCTTGATCCCGAAATATATTGAAACATTGGGCGTTTCCGTCTCTTATAATTTAAAAGAGACTTTGGCATGGTGTGATGTGGCTAATGTTTTACGCATTCAATTAGAACGCCAAAGTAAACCGTTGTTTTCTACTTTACGGGAGTACTCCTTATATTATGGCATCAATAAAACCTTATTGAATTCCTTGAAAAAGGAAATCATCATCATGCACCCCGGTCCAATCAACCGTGGTGTGGAATTGTCTTCTGATGTGGCGGACAGTCCGAATTCTATTATCCTGGATCAGGTACAGAACGGTGTTGCCGTCCGCATGGCAGTACTTTATTTATTAGGGAAAAAAGAAGAAATACCTAATTAATATTACTGTCGGGAAGTTCTATAAATATAATTAAAAACCTTTAAAATACGCTTTCATGCAAGCTTTACAAATGGTGGATTTAAAACGCCAGTACCAAAAAATAAAAAATGATGTAGATGCCGCCATTGCTGGTGTAATCGAAAATACGGCGTTTATCAATGGTCCGGAAGTAAAGTCATTTGCAAATGAGCTGCAGGATTATTTAAAAGTGAAACATGTCATTCCTTGTGCGAATGGAACAGATGCTTTGCAGATTTCATTGATGGCATTGGGTTTGCAACCTGGGGATGAGGTAATTACGCCTTCCTTCACTTACGTTGCAACCGTGGAAGTGGTTGCCCTGTTGAAATTAAAACCTGTTTTTGTGGATGTCTGTGCCGATACTTTCACTATGGATCACGAATCTTTGAAAAAAGCAATCACACCCAGGACAAAAGCAATCATTCCCGTTCATTTATATGGACAATGTGCGCAAATGGAAGAAATAATGGCTCTTGCCCAACAAAGGAATATCCCTATCATTGAAGATAATGCACAGGCAATTGGTGGATATTATACATTTGCCGACGGTACAAAAAAAAGAACCGGAACGATGGGTTTGATTGGCTGTACTTCTTTTTTTCCATCCAAGAATTTGGGTTGTTACGGCGACGGTGGTGCGATTTTCACTAATGACGATGCCTTGTTTGAAAAAATGTCGATGATTGCGAATCACGGGCAAAAAGAAAGGTATTATCATGAAATAGTAGGTTGCAACAGCCGGCTGGATTCCATTCAGGCTGCCGTTTTAAGAATCAAATTAAGGGAGTTGGATAATTATTGCGATGCAAGAAGATCAGCTGCGGCGTATTATGATAAGGCCTTTTCAAAAAATGAACACATTACAACTCCTGTTCAAACAGGATATAGCCATCATGTTTTCCATCAATATACGATTAAATTGAGCGGAAAAGTCAATCGGGATGTACTTAAACAAAAGTTGGAAGAAAAAGGAATTCCATCTATGATCTATTATCCCGTTCCTTGCCATAAACAAGGCATGTTTGCTGGATTGCATCAGGATAATGGTGATTTGAGTATTACGGATTCATTGACGCCCTGCGTACTCTCTTTGCCGATCCATACGGAACTGACTGAAGGTGAACTGAAATTCATTTCGGACCATGTTTTAGAAATCGTAGAGGGTACAGCAAATTAATTTATTCTGTTAAATCCGTGATAAAGTTGCATTTCTCCTTAAGCTACTGTTGTTTTTGGCAGTCAAATTGAATTATTAAAATGAGCTAAAACTTTTAATACTCAATTTTATGAAGGCTTTACGGAATAAATATATCAGCGAACTTGATAGGGAATTTGATTCTTCATGGAAGAAATTGGCATTAATTACGGAAAATAGTGAAGATGATAAAATGCAGAAATCCATTAAACGAATGCATACTAACCTAAAATGGAGTATTGCTTATGCATTCTTGCAGAATTATTGTGGCGAGATTATAAAGCCTTATTCTCAATATTCTTCCATGATTATCAAAAAATTCTGGATCGATTATATCGAACAATTCTTCATGACCAACCTCCCACCTACGCCACAATCCTTTTTTGAATGGTATTGCGACAGTAAAACAATTATGGAAGAAAGCTGTTTGTTACACGCTATTTCCGTACCTAAAAGCTAAAGCTTGGCTGTTTGGATACGCAGTAATTTCCTGTTTTTCTTTTGTACGCGCATCTTTTCAGGGATGATTTTCAATATTTCATCAATCAGGGTTTGTAACACAGAGAGTTTGACAAAATGATTATTGGTGATTAAAGAAACTTCACGAACGGGTTCCGGATCTTCAAAGTAGCGGACGAAGTCCATTCCATCGTCATTAAATTCAAAGGTTGCCAATTCCGGTAGAATAGTTACGCCGCCATTTCTGTCTACCATTTTCCGTAAGGTTTCCACATTCCCGGATTCATATCGGAAAGGGCGGTCTTCTTGTAATTTTTCTAAATGTTTGGTACAGAGATTAATAACTTGGTTGCGTAGGCAATTCCCTTCATTGAGCATCCATACACGCCTTAAATCAATATCTTCAGGAATAATTAATCTTTTGCTTAATGCTTGTTCTGTTTTCCCGAAATATGCAATTAAAGGTTCGTAAAAAAGCGGGTATTCCTTTATTTGATTTTCGTCTAAGGGTGTGCTGACCAATCCACAATCCAATTCGTCATTTTTTAGTTTCCTGATGATTTCATCGGTTTGCATTTCCGTTACAACTAATTGTAGGCCAGGATGGAGGTTCGCGTGTGTTTCCAATAATTTTGGCAGGATATAAGGCGCAATTGTTGGTATTACCGCCATCCTGAATCGTCCTTTCACGGTTCCTTGGCGTTCTTGAATGAGTTCTTGTATTTTTTCTGCTTCTGAAAGGATTACTTTGGCTTGTTTCACGATTTCCGCTCCAGTTTCGGTCGGCGTTATCGGATGTCTATTGCGATCAAAAATACGAACATTCAGTTCCTGTTCCAGTTTGCTGATTTGCATGCTTAAGGTTGGTTGCGTGACAAAGCATTTTTCTGCCGCCGCCACAAAACTTTTGAATGTCGCAACTGCAACAACATATTCTAATTGCGTAATAGTCATTTTCAAAAAATTTAATTCAACAAAGATAATAGATTGTAGCTTTGCAGCCTTTAATATTCAGGAATAATAATAAAAATATGTTACCACAGCGCTTATCGGAAGTACAAAAATTAATTGGGGATGTAATTCTAAATTCCAAGTCGCCAGCAGGTAACTGGTTACAGCCGCGTTTGGAAAAGCTCGAAAAAGGAAAGGCGGAATTATCAGTTATCATTAGGGAAGAAATGTGTAACCCTTTTGGAAATATCCACGGTGGGATGATGGCATTGGTGATTGATGAAACCATTGGCTGGGCCGTCGTGAGCTTAGAAGCGGAGCATCACTATACGAGTGTGACGCTGAATTTGGATTTTTTATATGCGGCAGCTCAAGGTGAACGGATTTTTGCAAAAGCGGAAGTTTTGAGGCAAGGTAAAAAAGTAATCAATGTAGAATCTTGGGTTTTTAATGAGAAAGGCATATTATTGGCTAAATCTTCAAGTAATTTAGTAGTTACTGGGATGAGCCCCCTTGTTTTATAAGAATAATTGCTTTTTTTTGCACAATTAAATTTTAAGATTATGCTTTTTGGTAAAAAGATCGTGGTAGTACTTCCGGCATATAATGCGGCACTCACTCTGGAGCGTACTTATGCCGAAATTCCGTTTGATATTGTGGATGATGTAGTTTTGGTAGATGACAATAGTAAGGATGATACCAGCTTGGTGGGTCAAAAACTGGGTATTAAGCATATCATCAAGCATGAAAAAAACAAGGGATATGGTGGCAATCAGAAATCATGTTATAAAAAAGCATTAGAATTAAATGCGGATATTGTAATTATGTTGCATCCGGATTATCAGTATACACCAAAATTAATTCCATCGATGAGTTATATCATTGCACAGGATTTGTATCCCGTAGTTTTGGGCTCTCGGATTTTAGGTAAAGGCGCTTTGAACGGCGGTATGCCGATGTATAAGTTCATTTTCAACAGGATGCTGACTTTATTTGAAAATATAATGATCAACCAAAAATTGAGTGAATACCATACAGGCTACCGCGCTTTTTCTGCTGAAGTTTTGAGGAGCATAAATTTTGAGGCAAACGATGATGATTTTGTTTTTGACAATGAAATGCTTTCCCAGATATTCATGAAAGGTTTTGAAATTGCGGAAATCACTTGTCCTACAAAATATTTCGATGAAGCATCAAGCATTAATTTCAGCAGGAGTGCTAAATATGGCTGGGGTGTTTTAAGGGTTTCCATGCAACACCGGTTACACAGATGGAAAATAATCAAGCATAAAATTTACGAATAGGGATTTATCGGATATGCACAAATTGATTTGGGTTTTAATGCTTTTCATCTCTTCAGCCTCGTTTTCACAGGAACAAGAAAAATGGTCAGGAACAGGTATAGACGCGAATTTGTTGTTAGGAAAAATGATTAAGCATACTTCTAAATTTACTGGTGTTTTACCCAGGCAATCCTATGCGCTCCAATTAAATTTCGTGAAACAAACTTATGGTCAAAAAGAGTGGCATCAACGTCGGAATTTCCCGCAAATATGTTTGGGGTTTGTTTTTGTGGATTACAATATGCCCCAAGTTTATGGCTCAGTAATCGGTGTTTTTCCCAATGTTCAAATTCCTTTGGTAAAATGGAAAAAGCTAGAATGGGTCATGAATGCCGGAATGGGTTTGGGTTATGCAACAAAACCTTATGAAAGATTACCCAAACCAAATTTAGAAAATGTCGCAATTGGCGGGCACTGGAATAATGTCAGTCCATTTTCGACCGATGTCAGATGGCAGATCAATCAACATTTGGAAGTCCAAACAGGGATGAACTTTATTCATGTTTCCAACGCTTCTTTGCAACAACCCAACCTTGGCATTAATTTATGGGCAGCGCATGTTGGAATTCGTTATTTTCCTATCACTAATAATCCAAAAAAAATATATAAAAAGCTAAAACCATTAAATAATCGTTGGTTGTTTTCTGGAAGGTACAGTATGGCTTTTTATGAGAAAAATCCTGCAGATGGGCCCTTGTATCCTGTATATATGGCCGCGGTTTTTGCAAGCAAAAGATATTGGGGGAAAAACAAAGTTTATGGTGGTTTGGATTACACTTACAATTCCGGCATGTATGTGTTTTTGAAAAGCATCGAAGATCAACAAGGAAAAGAAAAATTGGCATCTACGCAAGTAGCGGCATTTGTGGGCAATGAGTTTTTGGTTGGCCGGCTGGGCGTGGTATTTCAATTGGGTGTTTATTTAAAAGAACTGCATGATTCACATGAAATTTTATATCAAAAAGTAGGCGGTAATTTTTATTTTTACAAATCTGAAAAAGGGATTTTGAAAGAAGCATATGGAACCGTACTTTTAAAAACCCATAAAGCGGTTGCGGAATTTGCCGAAATTGGTGTGGGGCTTAGTTTTTGATATTGGAAATGACTTTAGTTTCCTCAATGGCATAAAATAAATTTAATGTATTATATCTTGCTCTTTATTTTATATCCGCTTTCCTTATTGCCTTTATGGATTTTGTATCCAATAAGCGATGGGATTTGTTTTTTATTACATAGGGTTTGGGGTTATAGGAAAGCAATTGTATCCGATAATTTAAAACAGTCATTCCCTGAAAAAAGCGATGCAGAAATCCGGTATATCATGAATCGGTTTTATCATTCCTTTTGCGATCAATGGATCGAGACGCTGAAATTACTGAGTATGCCGATGGGCAGTTTAGAAAAAAGGGTAAAGGGCAATTGGGCTGTAATGAACGAACTGTTTGAAGAAGGTAAAAATGTGTATGCCTTATTAGGGCACCAATTCAATTGGGAATGGGGCAATGTTGCGACACAATTACACAGTAAAGCACAATTTGCAGGGATTTATCTCCCTCAAAATTCTAAAGCTTTCAATCGGATTTCCTTAAAAATAAGGTCAAGGTCGGGTTCTTTATTAGTTCCGGCAAACGATATGCGGCCTGCATTTTCAAAACTGCAATCCAAAAAACATATCATCGGTTTCATGGCAGACCAAACTCCTGCAAATCTAAAAATCGCTAACTGGTATTCCTTCATGAACCGCCCGGCACCATTTTTTAAAGCACCTGAAAAGTCCGCAAGATTATCCCAATCAGCCGTTGTTTTTGTTAGCTTAAGAAAAATAAAAAGAGGGTACTATACTTTGATTTTTACCAAAATTTGCGATAATGCCAGAGACATGCCTGCCGATGAAATAACCAAAAAGTATGTAGCGCATCTCGAATCAGAACTCCATAAATATCCCGAAAACTGGATGTGGACCCATCGCAGATGGAAAAGAAAAATGCCGGAAGGGGTGAAGCTTGAGGACTGAGCATTCAATGGGATTTAGTTTCACGCCAAGCAGCAAAGAACCGCCAATGCGCAAAACTAAATCTCTTATTTCAAATCTCCTATCTCAAATCTATTTAATATACCCCAATATTTTCAACATACTTTGCGGTGTTTGTTCTTTTGCATACACCCAGTCTTCCAGCTCTCCGTTTTTGTTCATTTCCACAACGATATGTTTGGGCGATGGGATCATGCAGTGTTTAATGCCGCCATAGCCTGAAAGCTGGTCTTGATACGCCCCGGTATGGAAAAAACCAATGTACAAAGGTTCTCCTTTAGGAATCGGTTTTGGTAAGAAAACGGCGTTGATATGTTCTTCCGAAGTATAGAAATCATGACTGTCGCAAGTCAAACCACCCAAATGGACTTCCTGATATTCTTCATCCCAGTTATTTACCGGAAGCATCAGGAATTTTTCGCCAATACCCCAAGTGTCCGGAAGGGTAGTGATGAATGAACTGTCGATCATGTACCAAATTTCCCGGTCATTTTGCATTTTTTCACCAAGTACGCTATAAATTACGGCACCCGATTCCCCAACGGTAAAAGAACCGAATTCCGTGTAGATATCCGGTGTCTTTACTTTGTTTTTCTTGCATACTTTTTTGATCGTGGATACGATTTCATTCGCCATGTAGGCATAATCGTAATCAAAATTCAAGGAATGTTTTATTGGAAAACCACCGCCGATATTGACGCTGTCCAATTCAGGGCAAATCTTTTTTAACTGACAGTAGAGCGTGATGACCTTATTGAGTTCACTCCAATAATATACATCGTCCTTCATGCCTTTATTCATGAAAAAATGCAACATTTTCAATTGAAATTTACTGTTGCCTTTTATTTTATCTACATAAAATTCCAAAATATCCCTACTCCTGATACCCAAACGGGAAGTATAAAAATCAAATGCCGGTTCTTCTTCAGCAGCAATCCGAATACCAATATTTACGGGGCTTTTGGAACGGATTGATTTTTTATATTCGTCGAATTCATCTTTATTGTCAATAATGGGCAGTACATTCTGGAAACCGTCATTGATTAATTTAGCGATGTTTTTGGTGTATTGTTTGGTTTTGAATCCATTACATACGATAATGGTTTCTTTCGTTATTTTTTTCTTTAAATAAAGTTGTTTGATGATTTCGATATCATAAGCGGAAGATGTCTCCAGATGGACACCTTGTTTTAAAGTTTCCTCAACGATAAAAGAAAAATGCGAACTTTTGGTGCAATAACAATAAAAGTACTTCCCTTCATAGCGGTGCTTTTTGATGGCATCATTAAAAATTTGTTTTGCCTTAGCCACTTGTTGGCCAATTTTGGGCAAATAAGTCAATTTGAAGGGAGTACCATATTTATCAATGAGCTTTTTAAGGTTAACACCATTAAATTGGAGGTAATTGTCCTCCACCTGGAATTCTTCTTGTGGAAAATGGAATGTTTGATCTACAAGTCCGCGATAAGTATGATTCATTGAGGGAAATGAGTGATTTTATGGTAAACAAAATGCTGATTGACCTGCAAAAGTATAATTATTTAATGAATTGGATGGCGATAAAAAATTAATACTGCGAACTGGATTGTTAATGATTTAATTTAATCGTTATGCTGATTACCAAGGCTCAATTTTCTAATGTTTATGATTGATTTTTTAGAACTGATTCATCCATTTTTCAGATTTTTCATTCCATATAATTTCTGAGAAATATGAAGTTAAAATAAAATAATTTGTGTTTGATGTTCGTTTTCTATCTTTATTGATTAGGAATTCAACAAGCATTTTTATTAATAAGTAATGGGCTCTTTAAAAAAAACGATTTAAAAAAATAATATGGCTTATGCTACACTTAAAAGAATTTAAAAAGTATTACCATAATAGGTTGGTGCTTTCAATTGAAGATTTTCAATTTTCACCCGGTATTTATTGGATAAAGGGCATAAATGGTTCAGGGAAAAGTACTTTATTAAAGGCATTAGCAGGTATTTTGCATTTTGAAGGCCGGATAATTTTAAATGATACAATTTATTTAAAAAAGCAAACCACTATCTATCGGAGTTTAGTCAATTTTGCGGATGCGGAACCGGTCTTCCCATCTTTTCTTACGGGCATGGAGCTGATAGCTCTTTTCCGAAGTGCTAAAAAAGGCCTAAAAGCACAAGTTGCGCAATATGTAAATGATATGCAAATGGAAGGCTATATAAATTATCCAGTAAGTACATATTCCAGTGGCATGCTTAAAAAGCTATCCCTTTTGCTCGCTTTCCTGGGTAATCCAGCTGTAATTCTTTTGGATGAGCCATTAATAACAATGGATGCCTTAGCTTTAGAAATATTATATAAATGGATTCGTGAAGCTCAGGCTGCTGGTATCAGCTTCTTGTTATCCTCTCATCAATCTCCAGAAAAGGGTAGTTTAAATATTACATCTACTTTACTTGTAGAAAGGCAAACACTTAAACTTGTGGAAGTATGAAACAGCCACTTTCCATTATTCTTATCCGAATATTTGCCTATGGATTTTTTAAAGTACATTCAGGTCAGCTTTTGTTTCTGTTCGTTACTTTTATTAGCTATTGTTTTTATATCAATACCTTAGGAACTGTTTCGTTGAGCGCCATGATATATGCTCAATACCTGATGACAATCAAGTTGGTTAGTGATCCGCTTATAATGGGATTGTTCTTCCTTGTCTGCCTCCTGTACAATATAAAAAGTTGGCAATATGTGGCATTACAGCTTTCCGGTAGAGAACAGCAGTTTATTTATTATAGCAGTAACGCCCTGCCTTGGCAACGGCAGCTCAGGAGTTGGTTCTTTATGCAGTTATTAATTAATGCTCCGGCCTTTATATATTCTATATTTGCCCTTTGCATCGGACTCATTTGGCATCACTATTTTTTGCCTGTAATCATATTTTGTTATTTAGTAGTGCTGACGCTTGGCAGTGCGCTGTTATATCTTAAACTTGCCAATCGTTTTATAGATACACCCAAAACCTCTGTACCATTGCGTTTAATGGGTCATTGGAAAAAGCCGTTGTTTAGTCTTTTTATTTACTATATAATGGATAAGCAAAAAATAGCATTTGTGATAGCGAAAGCAGTGAATATCATCATTATTGGTTCGGGCCTTTTACATCCGAATTCAAATGATTATCGTTTTGCGTGTGTGGGCGTATTATTGCTCATATTGTCACATGCCATTCTTATTTATCAAGAACAACATTTTGAGCAGCATTATCTCAGTTTTATGCGCAACTTTCCTTACGGAAGATTGCGCGTTTACCTGAGCAATACTCTTACACACATCCTCCTCCTATTGCCGGAATTCATTTGGCTGGTGGGTACTTTTCATTTTGGAACCAGCATTGGATTGATATTACTAGGTATCAGTATAACACAGTTACTTCGTGGTATTTGCTATAGGTATGCAAGAGGTATAAAGGTATTTTTGCCTGCTTTATTCATTATGTTTTTTGTTTTATTCTGGAGTATTATGTATGGGATGGTTTATTGGCTGATACCCATTAATTTCATCATATCCTTCCTTGTCTTTTACAATAGTTATTTCAGGCAAGAGTATTATTTAAGCGGAAAGTCATAACAAAAAAGAGTGTATTTCGGACTTTCATTATTTTTATGTCAAAGCTTGTTCCCCCAACTCCTTTTTTAAAAAATAAAGCAATGCTTTTTCAATTACCTCTGGATTTACGGATTTTGTTTTAGATATAGCAAGTACTTCTTCCAATTTCCCTTCTTCAAACTTCTTTAATAATTGAGGATGGATATAATATTTTCTGCAAACGGCCCGGGTATTGCCCAATCTGCCCGCTACCTGGTCAATTATGGCGACCAGGTTTTTCTGTAAACCGGTTTTTGTAATTTCTTCTTCAACTCTGTTTTGCAGCATACATTCAATGGCAGCAATACAACCGGCCCATGTCCTGAAATCTTTACAGGTAAAATTGCCCTCCATATATTTTTTCAAATAATTATTGACATCAGAAGAATCAAGTGCTTGCAATGATTTGTCTTCGCCGTAATATTGGAAAACCTCCTGGCCCGGTAATTCCTTTACTTTTTTTAATAAATTCGCAAGTGCAACGGATTTCATTTCCACTAATTGCTGCACGCCTTTTTTTCCTTTGAATTTGAAAAAAGCATGTCCTTGCAGAAAGCGTACATGTTTGTTTTTTAGCGTGGTCAGGCCATGGGAACCATATTCTTTTTCATAGGCCGTGTTCCCGACCCTGAGGAATGTTATTTCCATAATGCTCAAGGCCAATGCGATCACTTTTTCTTTATCCAAAGATTTCCTCCGCAAATCTTTTTTGAGCTGTTTGCGTAATTTCCCTAAGTTTTTTCCAAAATAATAAAGCTGGTTAAATTTTGTTTCATTCCTTATTTTCTCCCAATTGGGATGATAACGATATTGTTTCCTTCCTTTGGCATCAATCCCCGTCGCCTGCAAATGTCCATTGGCTTTAGTGCAAATCCATACGCTTTCCCAAGCCGGAGGAAGCACCAATTTTGCAATCCGCTCTAATATTTTTTCAGAATCAATCGGTTTCCCCCTTGTATCCAGATAGATAAATTTCCCGTTTTCCTTAATCCTGCTATAACCTTTTTGGCTGGTGGCAGAATATAGCAAATCAAAATTTTCCATAAAATCCCCTGCTTCAAAATCCGGAAGTGTTGACATACAAATGCGTTGTAGTGAAAAAACAAAAATCTGGTCATTTTGTTTCAGCGACCTAAAGTGGTCGTAATGGCAGGGAATCATTTATAACCGATTCGAAACCTTTCTTATAATCCTTTGTTAGATAGATGTTTTAAATCAATAAATGATGGGATTGTCGGAATATAAAAAGAAAAGAAAATTTGGGCATACGCCTGAACCCGCCACTGGTAAAGCGGAGGGGAAAGTGCTGCACTTTGTCATTCAGAAACACGATGCTTCTCATTTGCATTATGATTTCCGTTTGGAAATGGATGGTGTACTGAAGAGCTGGGCCGTGCCTAAAGGTCCTTCACTGGATCCTGCAACAAAAAGGCTGGCAATGATGGTTGAGGATCATCCTTTCAGTTACAAAGATTTTGAAGGCATTATCCCAAAAGGGAATTATGGCGCGGGGACGGTGATTGTTTGGGATGAAGGAACTTATGAGCCCATCGATGACAGCAAAGGGAAAGCGGCACAAGAAAAATCATTGCTGGCGCAATTGAAATCAGGCTCTTTGAAATTTCATTTAAAAGGCAAGAAATTAAAAGGGGAATTTGCATTGGTAAAAACGAAAGGCATGGGAGACAATGCCTGGCTTTTAATCAAGCACAATGATAAATACGCCTCTACTGAAGATATTTCCAAAAAGGATAAATCCGTAATCTCGGGCAAGGACCTGAATGCCATAGAAAAAGAAAACCCCGATGAGAAAGAAGCGAATGAAGAAACTAGCAAGCCCATTAAGAAAAAAAACACTACGCCAAAAAAAACAGTCAGTCAAAAGCAAATAAAGAAAGAAATAAAAAACCGCGCCGAGGAAAATTTTGAAGAGCCTGAAGAAAAAGAAAAAATTACGGACACTGCTTCATTACTGAAAAAAGGGAAAAAGGAAAAGTTCCCGACTTCAATCTCTCCTATGCTGGCTACTTTGGTGGATGAGCCTTTCGATGGCGAAGAGTGGGAATTTGAAGTGAAATGGGATGGCTATAGGGCAATCTCTTTCCTCAATAAAGATAAGATTGAAATAAAATCCCGGAATAGCAAATCGTTTAACGAAAAGTATTATCCGGTTGCGGAAGCATTAAAGAACTGGGGTCAAAAAATAGTTGTGGATGGGGAAATCGTTGTCGTCAAAGAAAATGGGATTTCTGATTTTAACGCTTTGCAAAACTGGCGTAGCGAAGCGGACGGGCAATTGATTTATTATGTATTTGATTTACTCTGGATGGACGGGAAAAGTTTAATGGATGTACCACTTTCCGATCGGAAAGTTTTGCTTCAAAGTTTAATTCCTGAGGCGGGAATCATCAGGACTGGATTTTTCGTTAAAAATAAGGGCAAGGAGTTTTTCGAATCTGCTCAGGAAATTGGCTTGGAAGGCGTTATTGCCAAAAGATCTTCCAGTACTTATGTGCCGGGCGCCCGTTCTAAGGACTGGTTGAAAATAAAAGCAATCAAAATGCAGGAAGTTATCATCGTCGGTTACACAAAAAATGAAAATACGGCTAAGGTATTCAGTTCGTTATTGCTGGCTGTATATGAAAATGGGAATTTGACTTATGCCGGTAAAGTAGGGACGGGATTCAAGGATAAGCAACAAAAAGAAATGATGGAAATGTTTCAGCCTTTTATAATTAAAAAAGCACCGTTAAAAGATGAACCAGATTATAATAAACCCTCGCGCTTCAGGCCTAATCCACCCAATGCAAGTGTGACATGGCTGAAACCTGAATTGGTAGCCGTAATCAAATTCACGGAAATTACTGAAGATGGTGTTTTCAGGCATCCGGCTTTTGTTGCCATGAGATCGGATAAAAAAGCAAAGACGGTAGTGAGGGAAAAAGAATTGCCGACAACTGAAATTACGGAAACAAAAAACAAGAAGAAAGTTACTGCAAAAGGAAAGGCAAAAAAGGACATCATCGAAGCACCCGAAAAATCAGAAAGGAAATCGTTGCTGAACCCGACAGAAGAGACCCAGGTAAAAAAAGTCAACGGCAAGTTATTGAAGTTCACTAACCTGAGTAAGGTTTATTGGCCCGAAGAAGGCATTACGAAAAGGGATTTGCTGAATTATTATTATCAGGTAGCGCCTTATATTTTGCCTTATTTGAAAAACCGCCCGCAGTCCCTAAACCGTTTCCCTAATGGAATAAAAGGAAAAAGTTTTTATCAAAAAGACATTACCGCTCAATCCCCCGAATGGTTGCATACCATGCCCTATGTTTCTAATGAAGAAAAGGGTATCAACAAAAACTTCCTGGTTGGATATGATGAAGCCAGTTTATTGTATATGGCGAATTTAGGATCTATTGAAATGAATCCCTGGAGCAGTACAGTCGAAAATCCCGAAAATCCCGATTGGTGTATTTTAGATCTCGATCCCGGCGACAAAAGTACATTTGAGCAAGTCATCCAAACTGCTCAAACCATAAAAGAGATCCTCGATGAATTGGGTGTTCCAGGTTACCCAAAAACCTCGGGTTCTACGGGAATCCATATTTATATCCCCTTGGCTGCCAAATACACTTACGATCAAAGTCAGCTGTTCGCAAAATGGATTGCTACCCAAGCGCAAAAGCGTTTGTCTGATTTTACAAGTCTGGAGCGGATGGTCAGTGCGAGAAAGGGGAAATTATATATCGATTATCTTCAAAATCGTCCACAGGCCACTTTGGCCGCACCTTATTCCGTGCGACCCAAACCCGGTGCTACCGTGTCTATGCCTTTGCATTGGGAAGAAGTGAAAAAAGGTTTGAAAATGCAGGATTTCACTATACGGAATGCCTTAAAAAGAATCAAAAAGCAAGGTGATATCTTTAAACCAGTTTTGGGAAAAGGGATTGATTTATTGGAAATCCTAGAATCGTTTGAAAATAAAAAATAAGGATGAAGCAAGAATTAAAAAGTCATTTCTTTGCTTTTTGTTTCCCTAATTTTCCCTTGGAAGCGGTCGGCTTCTTTTTGGGCGGTGCTTTTCCTGCCGGTTGGTTCAAGCTGGCTTTCAATTGTTCCATAAGGTTGCTGACTTCCTTTGGTAATGCTTTTTTTGTCTTTGGTTGTGCCATGGGTTTCCCTTTTGCTTTTTGCCGGATAAATTTCAATAACTGGTCCGTATATTCATCTTTATAAATGCTGATATCAAATGGCTTTTGCATGCTTTTGATTAAAGAAACTGCCATGTTTAATTCGTCCATATTTTGCTTGCTGGCTTTTTCCGGAATATTCAATTCTTTTGGATCCCTGATTTCTTGTTCATAATGGATTTTGGTTAATACCAATGTATTTTCATAAACCTTGATGACGCATAAATGCTCCCTATTCCTAAGAACAAAGGAACCTAATCCTAACATTTTAGATTGAGTCATTGCGTTTCTTAATAAAATATAGGGTTGTGGATTCCCTTTTTGTGGTTCCAAATAATAAGTTTGGTCATAATAAATCGGATCAATGTCTTTTTCTGCCACGAAGGATTTTATTTCAATCCTTTTTGTCTTTTCTGCTGCGGCTTTTTCAAAATCCTCGTCTTCCAAAATTACATACTGCTCTTTAATTTTATATCCTTTTACGATATTTTTCCAGTCCACTTCCTTTCCTGTTTTTTCATTTACCCTTTTATATTTAATGGGCTCATGATCGGATTTGTCCAGCATGTCTAAGTCCAGCGTTGTGGTTGAAACAGCACTATACATTTTTATGGGAATGTTGACCAATCCGAAAGCTATGGATCCGGTCCAGATGGATTTAGGCATATTGGGTTCATTTTTAAAGGGAAACAAATTTTATTGAAAATTGTTACAATTGACATAGAAAAGATATCGTCGTCCTTCTTATCAATAATTATTTGTTTTGAAGGTCGCAACTGGGGAAAAGGAAATAACCTCCTTCCTTTCGTTTGAGATTGTTTTGTCGTTCCATCAATGATAGAAAAGCTGAATCGGCTCACACTGACGAAAAAAACAATCAATTTGTTGATGTAAAAGCTCTAAAAGCTATCATAAATGATATAAATTACTCCTATCCCCTTCTTTTAATAATCGATTGAAATCTTCCCTTTTGATGTATCAAAATGGGGAATTTCTACACAGTTCATTGAGTGTATATTGCTCATATGCCACTTATTTCTACTTTTAATACGTTTATTATCAACAATAGTGCTACTTGGCATCGCTTTTGAAAATGTTTTGGCATAATCTGATATATTTTAAAACTAAAAAACACACAATCATGAATAAGAAAAAATATGTAATTGCGATAGGAATCGGGCTCATGTTTTCTTTTGCTGCCTGCAATGATAATAATGGGATGGATAATCAAAATAATGCTTATGATTCAACGGACTATAACACTACTCCGGCTCAGACTCCAATGGATACGACAACTGTAGATACTGTGGGGAACATGAATGACACTATGATGAATAACACTAATCCAAGGTATTAAGTGGTATTATACACCAATCCAGGATGTTTCATTTTAAAGAGGTGAAATTATTTTTACAACATTAAAAAAGTACTTATGAAAGAACTAACTTTTGATCAATTACTATTGGAAAGCAAATCATATCTTGAACCTTTTGCGTTTTCTTTGACGCGCAATACCGAAGATTCTTTGGATCTTATTCAAGACACACTTTACCGGGCGTTAATCAATAAAGAAAAATATCAGAAAGACACCAATATCCGTGCTTGGCTTTATACAATCATGCGCAATATTTTTATAAATAATTACCGCCGTCAAAAGAAATTCAGTAAGGTTTCATCCGATGTACCGCAAGATCACTATTTATTTCAACGGGATAAAGTGGCATATAATAATGGTCTAATGAACTGTGGCTTGAAAGAAGTCTTGACAGAAATTAACAATTTGCCTGATATTTTTCGTCGCACATTCGAAATGCATTACAAGGGATTCAAATACCAAGAGATCGCAGATACCTTGAGTGAACCTTTAGGTACAATAAAAAGTCGTATTCACATAACTCGAAAAATGCTTGCTTGTAAGGTTGCCCGCTATTAAGCATCTTATTTGTTCTGGCTAAATCATAAATCATAGATAATGACTCAAAATGCTGAAGAAATAAATAGCCGATTTCAACTATCATGGGAACGGCTTGCCAAAGTGGTAGAAAAAGACAGGGTCTCAAATAATAAAACTGACAGAGCGATAATCAGATTGGAACGGTGCTTAAAATGGTGTCTTGCCTATACTCATTTGCGAGATTACTGTGGAGGGATAATAATGCCGTTTTCAGAACAGTATATTGTCATTATAAAAAAATTCTGGGTACAATATTTTGAGCAATATTTTTTGACTGACATACCGCCCATCCCACAAGATTTTTTTGAATGGTATTGCGATAGTGAAACTATTGAGGAAGAGCGGAAGCTGAACGAAAAAATTAAAGAATGTGATGCTATTTAAGTGATAAAGGGCAACATAGCTTAACAATGTTTTTTAAACATCCATTCATTGAATAGAGTTAAACATAAGAATCATCAAAATAACGGACATGGAAAATAAAAATGCTCAAAACAATCCTCATGACAAATATCCCGTTCCTCCATTTCCTAAGCAAAAGCAGGATACACCCGGAAATGAGGATGAAATGATGCCTAAAGCGGATCATGGAGAAACTTCTTATAAAGGTTCGGGAAAGTTATTGGATAAAAAAGCAATTATAACAGGGGGCGATTCCGGCATTGGAAGGGCAGTGGCGATAGCTTTTGCAAGAGAGGGTGCCGATGTTTTAATCAGTTATCTTGATGATGTAGAAGATAAAGATGCACTTGAAACGGCCAGTTACATAAAAGACGCAGGCCGGAAAGCCGTTCTGATAAAAGGGGATATTCGAAGTGAAGAACACTGTAAGAAAATAATTGAAACTGCAATGACCGAATTTGGTCAAATTGATATTTTGATCAATAATGCAGCCTTTCAGATGGCGCGGAAATCCATTCAGGAAATACCCACGGACGAATGGTTGAAAACCTTTGATACCAATATGCATCCCTTATTTTATTTGTGTAAGGCTGCCGAGCCACATATGCGGCCGGGAAGTAGCATCATTAATACTGCTTCGATAAATTCCTATTCGCCCACACCCGTATTACTGCCTTATGCGGCAACAAAAGGTGCAATTCAAAACTTTACTGCCAACTTAAGTCAAATCTTATTGGAGGCAGGTAAGGGCATCCGTGTGAATGCTGTTGCACCGGGGCCTGTATGGACACCATTAATTCCATCAACCATGCCTGAACCTGAAAATTTTGGAAAGAACACACCAATGGGCAGGCCTGCCCAACCAGTAGAAATAGCGCCGGCATTTGTATTCTTAGCGTCGGATGCTGCCAGCTATGTTTCTGGAGCAACCATACCAGTTACTGGAGGAAGAATAACTATTTAAAAATAATTTATATTTTAATAAACATGCAAAAAATAAAAACTATGCAACAATCAAAATTCCACAAACTGTTCATGGATGAACTCAAGGATATTTATTGGGCTGAAAAAGCTTTGGTAAAAGCATTGCCTAAAATGGAAAAAGCGGCTACTTCTACCGATTTACAGGAGTGCTTCGCTGCTCATTTAGAAGAAACCAAAAATCATGTGGCTCGTTTAGAGCAAGCTTTTGAGCTTTTGGATACTAAAGCCGTAGCGAAAAAGTGCGAAGCAATGAATGGCTTAATTGAAGAAGCGCAAGAAGTAATCGAAGATACTGAAACCGATACCATGGTTCGGGATGCATCTTTAATTATTGCCGGTCAAAAAGTAGAACATTACGAAATTGCGTCTTATGGAAGTATATGCGCATTGGCAAGGCAAATGCAGCATAATGATGTGGCCGACTTATTGGATGAAACGCTGAAGGAAGAAAAAGGCGCAGATGAAAAACTAAACAAATTGGCTCTCTCATCAGTTAATAAAGACGCGTCGAAAGAATAGTAGTGGAACGGTTGTTGAAAGAGGTGTTGATCAAAAAAGAGGGACAAGAAATAAAAAATACAGCAAGTTTATTATTCCAAGAGAAACGAATGAAAGCGAAAAGGAGTGGCACTTTAATTTTAAAGGGCTGCTTTTTTTTATTAACATTTTTATTTAGCTCTTATGGTTATATTTGTACGCAGTCTTAGTGTACCTTGAATATATAATTCCGTTTGATCTATATGAAAAATATCTTAATTATCGATGATGAAATTTCAATTTGCAATATCTTAAGCAAGTTTTTGAATAAGAATGGTTACAGGACGGCAACCGCGTCTTCTGGAAAACAGGGATTGAAAATGTTGAAAGAAGGTAAGTATGACCTCCTGTTATGTGACTACAACCTCGGTGATATATATGGCTCTGATGTCTTGGACCAAATTCAAATTACCTTGCCGGATACAATTGTTATTTTTATAAGTGGCTATGAAAATATTTCAACTGCCGTAAATCTAATAAGAGGCGGGGCATATCACTATTTGACGAAACCCTTATATCCGGATTTAATATTGGAAACCATTGAAAAGGCATTTTCGGAAAAAGAACATGTTCCAGATGAAACAACGCATAGGGAAATTATTGAAAGCTCCTCTGATGAGTATGTTATCGGGGAAAGTGTGGCGGCAAAGGAATTGTTCAATTATATAAACCTGGTAGCTCCCACTGATTTTAGTGTGATCATCCAAGGTGAAACAGGGACAGGGAAAGAATCAGTGGCTCGTTTTCTACACACAAAAAGCAATAGGAAAAATAAGCCTTTTATTGCAATTGATTGTGGAAGTTTGTCTAAGGAAATAGCTGCCAGCGAACTTTTTGGTTACGAAAAAGGAGCATTCACAGGTGCTATGCAGGATAAAGAAGGTGCATTTGCTTTAGCGAATGGCGGAACGATTTTCCTTGATGAGATTGGAAATTTGCCTTATGAAATTCAGATATATTTATTAAGGGCATTACAAGAAAAAGTGATTAGGAAAGTTGGAAGTGTAAAAGAAATAGATGTGGATGTACGGATCATAGTTGCTTCCAATGAAGATTTATATGAAAAGGTCAAAAAAAAGGAATTCCGTGAAGATTTGTATCATCGTTTAAATGAATTTACTTTGATTGTACCGCCATTACGACAAAGGGAAGAGGACATACAAGCTTTGGTGCAAGCATTTATAAATAAAGCGTCCAAACAATTAGGAAAAAGAATAAGAGGTTTAAATAAGGAAACATGGCTACTTTTCAATGCTTATAAGTGGCCCGGTAATATCAGGGAACTGCAGAATATAATTAAAAGAGCTTGTTTACTTACGCCCGAAGATGCTTATATAGACGAAAAGAGTTTGCCTTTGGAAATGACGGATGGTGTATTAAAAAATGCCGTGTCAGCCAACCCTTGTCTAAAAGAAATTACATTGGAAGCAGAAAAAAAAGAGATATTAAAAGTTTTAGAAGAAGTAAATTACAATAAGACCAGAGCAGCAGCAATTTTGAATATTGACCGGAAAACACTTTATAATAAACTGAAAGAAATGGGAGGTGATTTCACCATATAAATTTTACTCATGAATCCTTCGGAAATAAATAAAGCTAAAAATCAAATAAGAAGTGAATTCCCTATTGTCGGTGTAGGCGCCTCTGCCGGAGGTTTGGAAGCATTTAAGAGTTTCCTCAAAGCTATTCCTAAAAAATCAGGGTTGGCTTATATATTAGTACAACACTTACCCGCTGACCATGAAAGCACGCTCACAGACATACTTGAAAAAATAACTGATATTCCCGTCAGGGAAATTTACGATAACATACTAATTGAACCGGATCATATCTATATTATCCCTTCCAATAAACTATTGATTGCAACAGATCATAAGCTAAAATTAGGCGAAAGACCATCTGAGGATGCAAAAAATATGCCCATTGATATTTTCCTTTCTTCTCTTGCCGAGATTTACGGTAAATGGGCCGTCGGAATAGTATTATCCGGCAATGGCTCAGATGGTACGCAAGGTTTAAAACAAATAAAAAAACATGCCGGAACCACTTTTGCGCAAACTCTGAATTCTGCCGCGCATATAAGTATGCCTCAAAATGCTATGAATGCCGGAACAGTGGATTTTATTCTTTCTCCTGAAGAAATCCCGCAACAACTGCTTCGGCTAAAGCAAACATTGAAGAATGCCCAACCTCTGGATAAGAGGAGTGTGGAAGAAAAGATGGAAGAAGATTGCTTCGAACAGATTTATGCCCTGCTACTTGTCCGTAGAGATGTGGATTTCACCTTTTATAAACAATCTACAATCAGGAGACGGATACACAGGCGGATGGGGATTGTCAAATTGAAAAAAAAATCGGATTACCTGAATTATCTTATCCAAAACAAGGCGGAACAAGATAATCTGTTTCATGATATGTTGATACCGGTCACGGAATTCTTTCGTGATTCCCATGTATTTGATGCTTTATGCGAATCTGTTTACCCAGACCTGCTCAAGGCAAAGTCTTTAAATAACCCTTTGCGGATTTGGGTGGTAGGATGCTCTACAGGCCAGGAAGTTTATTCCTTTGCAATATGTCTTAAAGAATGTATGGGCGAACATTTTCCGGATGTAAAGATCCAGATATTTGCAACGGACATTTCCGAAAAGAGTATAGCAAAAGCAAGGTCGGGCAATTATTTGAAGAAAGAAATTAAAGGAATTTCAGAAATCCGCTTAGAACGGTTTTTCAACAAGTCTGAAAATGGATTTCAAGTTAAGAGAGAAGTGAGGGACATGTGTGTTTTTGCCAGCCATAATTTTTTAAAAGATCCGCCATTTGCAAAAATTGATATAATCAGTTGTCGAAACGTATTGATTTACATGAATGCCTTCTTGCAGAAAAAAGCCTTCAATACATTTCATTACGCACTCAATGAAAAAGGTTTTTTATTGCTCGGGAAATCGGAAACTACTATAAACTCATCTGAATTATTTTTGATTTTTGACAAGCGAAATAAGATATACAGCCATAAATCTGTACAAGATCGGCACATAAATATAACAGAAAGGCGGAACGAAAACATTTTTAGATATAAAAGCCAAATAAAAAACAAGGAACCCAAAGTGAATGATTTTGAAAAGAATGCAAATGATGTATTGTTGGCTCAGTATATGCCTTCTGGCGTGATCGTAAACGATCATTTTGACATTGTGCAATTCCGTGGTGCTTCCGCGGCTTATTTAGCGCCTTCGCCAGGGAAAGCAAGCTTGAATGTATTGAAGATGGTGCGTGAAGGACTTGCATTCGAATTGAGGAACGCATTATATAAGTCAAAAGCGACTCGCGAGCCATTTATTAAAGAAGATATACCTGTTGATAAAGGAATGGGCTTGATTACGATAGAAGTAATTCCTTTATTGAATACTATTGAGCCTTATTACCTCGTTTTATTTAAAGAAGAGACGAGAATAGATGCTCCCCCAGTTGAACCTGAAGCTTTGGACAACAAAAAAAATCAACGCATCTTACAGCTCGAAAAGGAACTTGATCAATTGCGCAAAGACATGCATACGATTACGGAAGAGCAAGAAGATGTCAATGAAGAGTTGCAGAGTGCGAATGAAGAATTACTTAGTGACAGTGAAGAATTGCAAAGTTTAAACGAAGAACTTGAAACCAGCACGGAAGAATTACAGAGCACCAACGAAGAATTGATGACCGTAAATCAAGAATTATTTGAAAGGAACGACCAATTGAATAAGTCACGGAAATTTGCTGAATCCATTATAGAAACCTTACATGAACCCTTAATTATACTGGATAAAAAATGGAGGATAAAAAAAGCGAATCAGGCTTTCTACAAAGACTTTAAGCTGAAAGAAGTGGATTGTATCGGTAAGGTAATATTTGATCTTCAAAATAATAGTTGGAATATACCTGGATTGCAAAACGCTTTTTTCAAAATCCAAAAGAAGAAAGAGAAAGTTATTGATTTGGAAGCCACCCACAATTTCCCTTCTATCGGTTTGCGGACTATATGTTTCAATTTGCAAGCCATAAAGTCGGAAATGGAAGAACAATTGATCCTGCTTGCTTTTGAAGATATAACGGAGCGCTTAATTGCGGAACAAGCAGCGGCCTCTTTAAAGGAGCGGCAAACACTGTATAATTTTTTTATGCAGGCTTCCGGCTCATTTTGTGTTCTTAAAGGCAGCGAACATATCTTTGAATTTGCAAATCCTTCATATTGCCACTTGATTGGAAACAGGGATCCAATCGGGAAAAAGATAAGGGAAGTTTTACCGGAATTGAAAAGCCAGGGATTTTTTGAAATATTGGATGATGTTTACAGGACGGGAAAGCCCTTTATCGGTAAGGAGATGCCTATTTCTTTAAATCAGAAAGGCGGAGGGCAAAAAGAGCGGTTCCTTAATTTTAATTATGAAGCTTTTACGAATTCAAAAGGTGAAATTGATGGTATATTGGTTTTTGCCTATGATATTACAGAACAAGTTTTGGCGCAAAACACCATCAGGGAAAGCGAACAGAAATATCGGAGATTGATGTCAGGTTTGCCTATTGCCATTTATACCTGCAACAAGGAGGGTTATATACAATTATATAATGATGCTGCCGCAAAGCTTTGGGGCCGTAATCCTGAATTGGGAAAGGAAATGTGGTGTGGCTCATGGAAAATATTTGCAACAGACGGTAGTTTGATGCCCTTAGATGAATGCCCCATGGCAGTGGCGTTGAAAGAAGACAGGATAATCCATACCGAACTAATCGTTGAAAGGCAGGATGGTTCGCGATGCAGTATTATCCCTTATCCTCAGACGATTCATGATGCACATGGGGAAATAATAGGAGCTATTAACACGCTTGTGGATATTACAGAACGGGTGAAAACGAAGAAAGCAATGCAAAAAAACGTGGAAATGATGAATGAATTGTATATGAATGCCACTGCTTTCGTTTGTATTTTAAGGGGAAAAGAATATGAGTATGAATTAGTTAATCCAGCATATCAAAAGCTATATGGCAAAAGGGATTTATTGGGTAAAAAACTAAAGGAAGTGCATCCGGAGTTAGATAACCAAAAGATTTTTGAATTGCTGGACAATGTATATAAAACTGGCAAAACTTTCGTAGGAACGGAATTGCAACTCGTATTATCTCGGGATGAAGGAAAGGAACCCGAACCGGTTTATTTGAACTTTTCTTATCAACCCATGTTTAATTCTGACTCACAAGTGGACGGCATTTTGGTTTTTGGATATGATGTGACCAATCAGGTAATGACAAAAATAGAAAGTGAAGAAAGTCTCAAAAAGGTATTAGAGTTTTTGCCCGTCATGACCTGGACCAATTTGCCTAACGGACATATTAATTTTTTTAACCAGAAATGGTACAATTATACCGGTTTGGAGAATGGGAATGCGGATATTTGGAAATGGAGGACTTTGGTGCATCCAGATGATTTATCCAAAACCATGAACGCTTATAGGAAAGCCTTATCCACTGGCCAACTTTTTAAAGTAGAAAATAGATATAAAGGAACCGATGACACTTATAGATGGCATTTGAATCAAGCGTTGCCAATCATGAATAGAGATAAGGAAATAGAGCTATGGGTAGGGACGGCAACTGATATACATGAACAAAAAATTAAGGAACAGAAAAAGGATGAATTTATAAGCATTGCAAGTCATGAAATGAAAACACCGCTTACTACAGCAAAAGCATATTTGCAATTGTTGCAAGAAGTAATAGGTTCTACGGATAATAAAGCAGGGTTGTATGTCCAAAAGGCAAATGTGTCCATTGAAAGGTTACAGAGTTTAATTACGGAATTGCTGGATGTAAGTAAAATACAAAATGGAAGATTGGATTACCATATTGCCAAATTTGATTTTAATGAGATGTTGGATGCAACTATTGAAACGATGCAATACAGTACACCAAGCCAAGTAATCTTAAAAAAAGGGAAAGTAAGTAAGGAAATAACAGGAGATAAAGAAAAATTACAGCAGGTGGTTATAAATTTATTATCCAATGCAATAAAATACTCGCCTGATTCAAGGGAAATTTCGGTAAATGTGCAACAACAAAATGAAATCGTAACGGTTTCTATTACAGATAAGGGTATCGGGATTTCTAAAGAAAATTTGGAAAAGGTATTTGAACGGTATTATAGGGTGGAGGAACATGCCATTCAATTTCAGGGATTAGGTATCGGTTTATTTATATCCAAAGAAATTATCAATCATCATAATGGTCAACTTTGGGTAGAAAGCGAAAAAGGAAAGGGTAGTTCTTTTTATTTTACCTTACCTTTAATTATTTTGAACGATAAAAATTAATAATAACAATTAAAAATAAAAACATGCAAAAATGTGTTTTAATCTATGAAGATGACCTCGAAATTTTGGAACTATGCAAGACCATTTTAGAAAAACCCAACCGTCGTATAGAAACCAGGAGCCGTTGTGAAAATATTCTTGAAGATATTGAAAAAACGAAACCTGATGTTATTTTGATGGATTTATGGATACCGGAAATCGGCGGAGAGCAGGCAATTAATATAATGAAACAGGATCCCACCAAAAAAGAAATTCCAGTTATTCTATTTTCTGCCAATGATGGGATTGAGGAGATATGTAAAAAAGTGAAAGCCAGTGGTTACCTGAAAAAACCTTTTGATATTGCCACCTTGAAATCCACTATTGAAACGCATATCTTATAATCTCTTAGAGGCATATTATGGACATAAAAAACAATTTTGATAATCAGGAAACGGTAAGCGAAAAAATCAGGGAAACCTATTTTACAATTGGAAGTCATCCGGATAAAAGGTTTGAACATTTGGCAAAATTTGCCGCTCAATTGCTGAATGTTCCCGTAGCGGTTATTGCCTTTGTTTATGATGGAAAAATTTATTTTAAGTCTTGTTATGGAATCTCGGGAATAACGGAAATCAGCAGCTTATCCTGTTTATGGCCAATCCAGATTTCCAAGGAGGAATTTTTCATCATTGAAAATATGAGAAAAAGCACGACGGCGGAATTTAACCCTTTGTTAAATGATCCATTTGGGCTAAATTTTTATGCGGCAGCCCCACTTAATACCAAAGAAGGGTATAATGTAGGATTCATTGCCATTTTTGATAAGGAAACAATACAAATCAATGCAATCCAAAAGAATTTCCTGGTAACATTGGCTGATTTGATAATGGATTACATAGACTTTGATATTTTAAAGGAAACGGACAATAAAGAACAAAAAACAGAATTACATAAGATTGTGCATGATTTAAGAAATCCATTGACTATTATTTCTTTACAAGCAGAATTAATGAAATTGGAAGAAAATATATCTCCTGAATGGGAAGAAATGTGTGATAGAGTAAAGGATGCCGGAAAAAAAATGGATAGCGTTATCGCCAAATTACTGAAGGCTATTGAAAATGCATAGCAAGTACACCCCACCAATTCTTATCCTGATAAGCGATTTTAGGAAGTTAAGATTTTCCTTCTTCTATTTGAGATAATTTCTCCGATAATATAGTTATAATCGTTTCTGCATATTCTTGTTGGATATCTAATCCATAATTTTTTGATTGAGGTATTATCTTTTCTGCAAAGAGGACTCTTTCTTTATAAACAATAGCTAAAAAAGCGAAAGGCACTTTGACATTTGCTTCTGGGAAGGGTAGTGCATAACCCGTACTACCAATACCAATACTACTGCAAAACAATTTACAGGCCGCCTTCGCCATCTCTATTGAAATAATATCATCGACTGCATTACAACTTTCTGCAAAGATAGGATCGATATTTAAATGGCGGGTTTTTTGGGAAATATTATAAGTAGTAATCCCGCCCTGAAAAAAAGCATCTGCGCTATTTGCAGTGCTTAATATGGTTTGGATACACCCGGCCGTTACGCTTTCTGCAACAGCAATCGATTCCTTATTGGCTAAACAAAATTCTTTAATGCGCTCAAGACATTCCGTCATCATAAAAAAAATGATTTATTTTTTTAATGTTATTTCTATTGATAAATTTTTAAAATTTTTAATGAGTGTTGAGGTGAATTATTATCAGTAAAAATCCTATAAACTAAACATATCCTCCTCAAATAAGTTCGAATATTTTGGATCTATGTTGTTTTGAGTTGTAAAGAAGAAAAGTAACGATCCTATTCTCTTAATCGTTATGTCAATCGAAAGGGGAAGATGTAGGGCGGGCGGGATAATTGTTATGCTTGGTACAAAAAGTATTACCCAATTATTTTTATGGTTTAACTGTTCCGCTCTTATTTTCAACAAAAATAATACCCTTGAATATACCTTTTAAATCATGATTTTCAGATTTACTTTAATAAATACTCTCATTTATTAAAATTCAATATATGGGGAGTTTTTACGCACTCCTCTGTGGTTTAATTACCCATATTAGAAACGCTGGTATTTATATTTCGTTCTTGAGCATTTAAAAAGCCATTTGGCATTTTAGTTGGAATCATATTCTCAAATAGAACACATTCCAAAACAAAACCATCATTTATGAGAAAGAAAAGATATATTATTCTGGTCGGAGTTGCTTTCATTGGTTCTTTGGTTGCATGCAGCGATAATGGGATGAAAATAGCCGACAACGCTTTTTCTCCTATCGACTCCTTGGAATATGATAGCAATGCCCCGGTTTTCAATAATCGCATCCCCCGGGATACCTTGCCTATAGATTCTATTGGCAGAAAAACAAATCAGATAAGAAAAATGGATACCATTCCGTAAGATGAGATACTATTTCTGAGGATTGATTTGAAGTTTCAGAAAAGATGTAACAATAAACAACACATTAAACAACACATTAAACAACACATTAAACAACACATTAAACAACACATTAAACAACACATTAAACAACACATTATGAAAGATCAAAGTTTTAATCAATTATTATTGGAAAATAAATCATTTTTAGAACCTTTTGCCTTTTCCTTGACCAGAAATACCGAAGATTCAAGAGATTTAATTCAAGACACGCTTTATCGTGCAATGGTTAATAAAGAAAAATATCAGGAAGATACCAATATCCGGGCCTGGCTTTATACCATCATGCGCAATATTTTCATTAATAACTACAGGCGCCAAAAAAAGTTTAGTAAAGTTTCCTATGAAGTTCCTCAAGATTATTATTTATTCCAACAAGATAAAGTAGCTTATAATAATGGATTGATGAATTTTGGGATAAGGGAAATTGTAGAAGAAATTAACAAATTACCTGATATCTTCCGCATTACTTTTGAGATGTATTGTAAAGGGTTTAAATACCATGAAATTGCAGTGGCTTTAAAACAACCCTTGGGCACAATAAAAAGCCGCATCCATTTTACAAGAAAAATGCTTGCTTATAAGGTTGTTCGATATTAATAACCAGCTTTTATTTTATAACCACTCAATTATAAGAATGATGCATAACATAGACGAAATCAATAATAAGTTTCACCTTTCATGGAAATTGCTTGCCAATGTCATTGAAAAAGAAAGTGGTTTAAATAATAGAACAGACAGGGCGATAATGAAACTTACAAGATGCCTAAAATGGAGCCTTGCGTATGCTCATTTGCGAAATTATTGCGGCTATGTAATAAAACCCTTTTCAGACCAATATGCCGTCATCATAAAAAAATTCTGGATTCAATACTTCGAGCAATATTTTTCCAAGGATATACCCCCGATGGCAAAAGATTTTTTTGAATGGTATTGTGATAGTGAAACTATTCTGGAAGAGCGGAAGTTTTTGAAAAAAAATAAACGAGATATTTTAGAAAAGGGCTTCTGATAATTCCAGTTCTATGTTGTTTTAAAGAGTATAGGTCTGAATGGACGCAATCGGAAAGGAACAAAAGTGGTAAACAAATTGACATTTTTTCGGTTAATGAAGAAGCTTCAAAAGAATAGCCTTAAATTAAGAAAAGATGTTTTGGTATTTTATGATATCTCTCTTAAAATAACAGCACATAAAAATAGGGTCATTGCAAATTAATCTCGTATTCATGTTTTTTAAAGAAAAGCCTTCTCCGCAATTAAGAGTTTCCGTTATCGTTCCAGTTAAGAACGAGGCGGAAACCATTTCAATTTGCCTTGATGCATTAAGGGTACAAAAAAGTGGAGACCAGCTTCTTTTAAGTCCTCACCTTTATGAAGTATTATTGCTTGCAAATAATTGCGATGATGATACTTACCGTATTATCCTGGAATATAAAGAGAAATTCCCCGAGTTTAATTTGCAGGTAGAAGAGCTTTTTCTCAATGAAGAAATAGCTTATATTGGCACGGCCCGCCGTTTCTTAATGGACGCTGCTTATAATCGGTTTTTATTTTTAGGTAAAATGGACGGGATTATTTCTTCCACTGATGGCGATTCATGTGTAGATGAACTATGGATATGGCAAATAATGCAGGAAATGGCAAAAGGCTGCGATGTGGTAGGCGGATTAATCTTGACTGAGATAGAAGAATGTGCAGCAAAGAAATATCATCTTTTAGATCTCAGGTATCAGAATTTGATTGCGAAAAGGGAAGATATGGTCGATCCTCAGCCCCATAATCCATGGCCATCACACTTTCAATGCTTTGGTGCTAATTTTTCCATTACTTGTAAAATGTATGCCCAAGCAGGCAGGTTGCCGGAAGTATCATGCCTTGAGGATGTTGCTTTTTATAAGATTTTGGAAATGCATGACGCTAAAATCCGAAAAAGCCCGTATGTGAAAGTTCTCACTTCTACACGGAAAAATGGGAGGGTAGAAAAGGGGCTTTCGCAACAATTGGCCTATTTTGAAGAAATTGGATGCCAAAAAGAGGATTTAAAGGTGGAATGTGCCCAAGCCATTATCAGCCGCCTGAAAATTAAAAAGTCATTGAGGGAATTATGGAAACATTTTCATTCCAATAGACACACTCAAGATCCTCAGTTTGTTGCGAAGCCACTAAACGAAGTTCAAATAATGTATTGGTTATCAAAATACGAAACCTTTGGCGCTGTATGGGAAGAAGCACAAGAGTACTTGAATGAAATAGAATGGTTTAACCAATGGGAACTTGTGGATATCAATATTGCCATCCATGATTTGGAAAGTGCTGAAGGGATGATTTCAAGAAAATTGAAAATGGAAGAAGTTATAGATAAAAGATTGGATGCCTGTGGGACAACTTCAGCAAGTATATAAATTCAGACTTGCGTTAGCCGTGTTTAAAACCTCGGCTTTTTAAGAGATTTAGCATTTTCAGTGGCTCATGTCGGTTTAAAAGCGTGCAGACCATTTCAAGAGACATACAAACCATTTTTCAATTCCTGTTTCAGCACAATGTTTACAGAATGTAAAATAGTCTGTTCCTCCTTGTTGGTGGATTTTCAGAGAATGACTGAATTTTTCTTTGTCCATATTATCCGCAATCAAATCTTCATATTGCGCTTGTGATTTTGTTTGATAGTTGGCTTTGCCAAAATACTCAATCAAAATAACACCAATTAAATTACCTTCTATTTATTCAGATTGTACATATTTTTGTTTAAATTGTTATGTATGTTATTCACCTTTATCATCTTGCGGCCTGATACCTTCAACACAACCGCCTAAATAAAAAACACCCTAAAATTTATAGCACCATAAATGCGCCAATAAACGGAAACGAAAGGTATTACGATTGAAGTAACCAGCATTTCCCAAATGTTTTCTTTTGTCTTTTTTAAAGGTTTTATTCTTTTAAAAAAGAATTTCAATAGCATAATGAATAATAATATTGTTGATGCCAAGGCAGGATACCATAATTCGGCCAGCATAAAAATTATTGAAAGTGCAAGAAGTAAAACGATAAAATAATAATTCAAGGGTGGGCGCCTCTGGATTCGTTGCTTATAGAGAACTGGGAATTTTTCATATAACAAGGCATTGTACAAGCTTTTTTTCTGTTCTTTAATGCTGATACCCCAAGGAATATCCTGCCTTACCGGATGCACTACGATGGCATCCGGTAATTTTATTATAGGTATATTACTGTAATAAAATTTGAATTCCAAGTCACTATCCTCCCGCCAGGCCGCTTTATAGCGTTCATCAAAGCCTTGAACTTCCTGGAGTGCTGCTTTTGTGCAGGCACAATTCGCTGTTATAAATGCCGCATCTTGTAAATGAGCTGTATTCAGTGCAAAATCAGAAGGATAAGGGGGAAGTGGTACTACGGTAAAGCCGCTAAATACGAGGTATGTTTCATTACGGTAATGCTCCAGAAAGGAGGACAGCCATTTTGGGTCAGGTTGGCAATCATCATCTGTAAAGGCAATTAAAGGGGCAACAGCATTTTCCCAACCTATATTCCTGGCTGTGGCAGGCCCTTTTTTCCCATCCGTGAATTTGTATAAAATAGTCATTGCGCTGCCTTTCGAATAATCGGCAAGAAGTTGTTCCGTTGTTTCATCAAAACCATCACTTACCACTAAAACTTCAAAATCTTCCTTTGGAAGCGTTTGTTGTTCTAGATGTTTGAGGCATTTTATCAATAAATCAGGTCTTTTGTAAGTAGGGATTACAACAGAGATTTTCTTCATTATCATTTTATTTTTCAATCAAAAATGAACCCATTACCAAGGCATCGAAAGGTGAAGTCCAAAAACATGCCAAGGCATCCCTCGGGCTGCTCACAATTGGTTTTCCCAAAGTATTAAAAGAAGTATTTACCAGGACCGGAACTCCGGTTTTGCTTTTAAAGGCTTTTATTAAATTGTAATATTGCGGATGTTGTTGTTCATTAATTGTTTGGATCCGGGCGGTTCCGTCCACATGCTTCACTGCGGGGATTTTATCCGCTTTTTCTGGTTTTACATCATAGACGAAGAGCATAAATGGCGAAGCATCTGCATTTAAAAACCATTCGGAAGCATCTTCTTCCAACACCACGGGCGCTACGGGTCGGAAATCTTCCCTGTCTTTTACTTCATTGAGCCGCGCTTGCATTTTTGGATCTATTGGCGAAGCAAGGATGGAACGACTGCCTAAGGCGCGGGGGCCAAATTCCATTGGACCTTGAAACCAGCCAATGATTTTGTTTTCCGCAAGCAGGGTAGCTGTTTCTTCAGCCACATCAGTCATTTTATGATAAGTGATTTTACACTTTTTAAGGAAGCGCTCAATTTCCGGATCCGAATAGTCCGGTCCCCAGTAAGCATGTTCCATTTGGAAATCCTTAGAGGCATTTTCCCTAAATTGTTTATCAATCCATAATGCCGCCCCCAAGGCCGTTCCTGAATCGCCGGAAGCGGGCTGCACCCATACATTTTTAAATCCGCCTTCCACTTTTATCCTTCCATTCAAAACGCAATTGAGGGCTATGCCACCGGAAAGGCATAAGTTTTCTTCACCGCTTTCTTGCCGGAACCATTTTACCAATTCCAAAACGGACTCTTCAAGGACTTTTTGCAAAGAATGTGCTATATTAAAATGATGTTGGGTAATGGGTTCGTGCCGGAGTCTTGCCGGGCCAAACCGTTCTTCCAGGTTTTCGTCCTGAATGGAATATTGTCCGTTTCCTTCCAATTGTATAATTTCCCTGAAATCATTTGCGAATTCTGGAGATCCGAAAGAAGCCAAGGCCATCACTTTATATTCATCTGATGAATGTAAAAAACCAAGGTGTGTAGTCACTTTTTCGTATAGCAATCCTAATGAATGTGGGAAATCCACTTGTGCCACTCTTTCAAGACGGTTATGATTGCCAATGCTATAGGTTGTAGTGCAGGTTTCGCCTCTGCCATCCAATGTAATTACTGCAGCCTTCATGAACGGTGATGGAAAAAACGCACTGGCAGCATGTGCCACATGATGATCGACGAAATGCCATTCCCAATCTGTAACCCTGCTGTTGCGAAACCTTTTTTCCAGATGATGCGGCCATCCATCCACTAATTGCCAAGGGGCTTTCAAAATAGAGGAAAGGAATAAATCGTTCAATGTTTTTGATGTTGATTGTCCTTGTCCATATGGCGTTAAAGATTCAGAATTGGCATCTGGTTCCTTTATCAATAAATTGGGATCAAAGGAATAAGCAATATGGTCAATGTCAGATAAATTGATGCCTGCTTTTTCCAAACAAAAGTCGATGGCATGATAAGGCAATTCATAGGTTGAAAAAGGAACAGGCCTTTTGCCATGTTTGAAATGTGTGAAGCGTTCTTCTTCAACTGCGGCTAAAAGTACGCCATCTTTCAGGATACAGGCAGCAGAATCATGAAATACGGCATTTATTCCTAAGATATACATATAGAATTTTTAGGGCATTTTAAGTAAAAAATAATATTAATATTGTGGAAAGGTCTATGGCCAAGATGTTTCTTGAAAGGGAATTACCATTATTTCGGGTATAACCGTAGCTGGAGGATTCAATAATAATTGTTTAACCTGCCATGCCACCACGGCTGGATCCTGAAGGACTTGTGGGTCTATATCGGGGAAACGATCCAGGAGGAAAGGCGTCTTCATACCACCGGCGATCAATCCGGTTACCCGTACATTTACTTTTCTTGCTTCTGTAAACAATGCCTGGGTAAATCCCCTTAGTCCCCATTTGCTGGCGTGATAAATCGAAGCATCCGGCCATGCCCGTAAGGCGGCAGTTGAAATTATATTGATGATGTAACCGCTATTTTGTTTTGACATGACTTCCAAACCAAATTTCGCAGTAAGAAAAGGACCACGGAGATTGACATTCATTGCGGCATCCCATTCTGAAACCTGAAGTTCTGATATGGGTTTTGTAAAATCAATTCCGGCATTATTGATGATGACATCCAATCTGCCGTAGTCGGCATAAATAGATTGGATAACTTCTTTTACATTGTGTTCATTCGTTAAATCAAGTTGTTTGAAAATTACTTGATTCGCTTTTTCATTAAGACTTTGGACGAGTTGTTCTGCCTTCTCAACTTGAATATCTCCTATAATGACCGTTGCCCCGGCTTCTGCCAAAATAGTTGTTATTTCTTTTCCTAAACCTTGGGCACCGCCTGTTACCAATATTATTTTTTCCTTGAGGTCTTGTGTCATTTTATGAAGTTGATTTTTAAATTGTTTTTTTTTAGATTAAAGTAATTGTTTTTTGCAATGGTTTTTTGGACCAGACCGCTTGAAATGTACTTTCCCACTCCGTAATGAACTGTGTTATATTATAATGTTCCATAGCTATTTTTTTACCTGCGGAGCCGATTTTTTTTGCCAATGTTTTATTCTGAAGCAGGTTTTTCATTTTGTCCGCTAAATAATTGATATCTGTATGGATATATCCAGATACTGTGTTTTGAATGACAACAGCCAATTCAGTAGTGGCGAGGCCTACAACCGGCATACCAATCATCATGGCTTCCAAAACGGACAAGCCCAAGCTTGTATATCTTATTGGATTAAAGAAAAAGCGGTATTTACTGATAAAACGCGGTAATTCACTATGTTTTATTTCCCCTAATCCAATTTTTTCAGTACCCATGCCAATTAAATCAAGGGGGATATGTTCCTGAAGTTTAAGAAAAATATCAAAACCCAAGCGGCGACCTCTTTGTTCAATATTATTGATGACCACTATACCTCTTTCCAATTCCCCGGAATAATTTATGTCAGGCGCCATTACTCCATGTTCGATAACTTTGGTGGGGACATTGTTATTATTCCACATCAAACTATTGAAATGGGTTACATGAACCAACAGGACATTGTAATCTTCCACGATATGCTTCGTGTCGGTGGGCACTTCCCGTGGGGGATCGTGTTCAAGGTATATCTTAGGCAATTCCCTTTGTTCCGGGGATAATATTTCATATTGGTCACTGATGTAATTTTTCCTGGACTGGAAAAGGATGATATCCATATCCAGGTTTTTGACTTCATCGGCAGGAACTTCAAAAACATTGTCGCCAAAAGGAAAGGTTTCCCCTCTGCCACCATAGCCTTCAGGCTTCTCTTCCTTGACGGGAATATATAAGTCATAATTGCCTTGGGACAAATAGTATAGATAAGTGCCATGTATATGCCAGGTAAATATTTTAAGCCGGGGGGAATTGGAAGAATTTGATGGAAAGGTAATGGATGGGTTCTTTTGGAATAGCATGATATTGTGCGTCTTTTTTTATCTAAACACGAAGTTTTTAAAAATGGTTCAAAAAAACATTTTGCATTCAATATTTATTGAACCATCGCCGTTCTAAGCTGTTGTTTTATCAAAATCAATAAAATGGAAATAAAAACAATATTCAAACACAATCAGGAAATACCTACACGATATACTTGTCTGGGTCCCAATATCAGTTTGCCTCTTAGCTTTCAGGACATCCCTTTGGGGACAGAAAGCCTTGCTTTGATTTTTGAGGACATGGATTCCGCTCCCACATGGACACATTGGATCGTGTTTAATATCCCGGCCGATACCCAAAGTATGGCAGAAGGGGAAATTCCGGTTGGTAGCAGGGAAGCATTGGCCAATAACCATACTTTCGGATATGAAGGCCCATGTCCTAAATACTTTAAAGGAACTCATCGTTATCAACTTTCGGTATATGCACTAGGGATTAAATTAGATTTGCCTGATGCGCCGGAAAGGGAAGAAGTGGAAAAAGCGATGGAGGGACAGATATTGGAACAAGCATTTTTAATAGGGCTTTGTACTTCTGAATAAAGAATAATAAGTCAATGGCAAAATGGTGCGAAAAAAACAAGAGTAACTCTATCCTTATCTTGTCGCAAATATTTACTAAATTTGCGACAAGGTAAGGCATCAAACATGCACGAACCCATTGAAAACAAAGTGTTTGACGAGATAAAGCGAACTCGAAGAGGTAAACTTTTTTTGCGAATAATTTTACTATAATGGGCAACGCTAAAACGGTAAATAAAGCTTTGGAATGATTAGTAAAATCAAGTGAATTGGATATTTTGCTGCGCCTACAATGTCCGAAATCTGTGTACGGACACTCTTTAAACTTTGAGGAATTAATATATAGGTTACTACATTACAACAGAAAATAAATACTATAAGCCAATGCTAAAGTAAGCAACCTTATTATTGACCTCAAAGTATCTTTACTTTCCCGTCCATTCCCGTAATCTCGTGAAGCGGCAGGAGCGCCGGCCCTTCCAATACTGAACCGTCTATGCCGAAACGGCTGCCGTGACATGGGCAATCCCAGGTTTTTTCGGCATTATTAAAGTGGACTACACAGGCCAGGTGCGTGCATACGGCAGATTTTACAATAAGCTTTTTATCATAATTTCTATAAACGGCTAATTTGTGACCATCTTTATCTATGACTTTACCGGTGCCTTCTACCATATCCACGAAAGCTTTGTCATCTTCAAAACCCGGGATCAAATCCAAATACTGAGCTGCGACATTTATGTTCTCTTTTATAAAATTCGAAGCGGATTTCAATGGATTGATTCTTTTGGGGTCAAATAATTCCGTCCATTGGTTTTCTTTGCCACTTATTTGGTCACTGATCATCATTCCTGCAAGTGTGCCATATACCAGTCCGTCCGTCGCATAACCAGTCGCAACATAAAGGTTGTCTTCGGTCGCTCCTATAAATGGCAGCATATCCGCAGGACGGTAATGCTGGCCTCCCCAGCGGAAATCAATTGTTGAGACTTCGAAATGCTCACGCGCAAAGTTTTCCAATTCTAAAATATTTTTTTCATTATGGGTCATTTGCCCTACTTTATGCGCTTTCCCAATAATGAGCAAATACTGTTTCCCGTTAATTTCATAGGTTCTTGTAGAATACTTTTCATCATTATGGTAACCCCAGAAAATCCCTTTCAGGTCTATTCTTTGTTTTAATTGACATGCAATCCCATATTCACGATAAGGCCCCAAAAGTGTTTGTAAAAAACTAAAACCTTTTGGTGTATGTGTAGCATGAACTAAATGTTTGGCAATGATTTTACCTTCCGGTGTTGAAATTTCAAAAAGACCACCCTTGTTTTTTTCAATTTTCATTGCTGGCGAATCTTCAAAAATCCGGCAAAATCGCTGATCGATTTCAGCGGCTAAAAGCTGTACATATTTGAGTGGGTTTATTTGTGCCTGATCCGGTAATGTAATAGCGGAAGAAACATTATAAGGGATTAAAGACATATCGGCCCTTTGCATTGCCAAGCCTATTTCTGTTGCGGTTTCAAATTCCTTTTCCACTTTATTTTTATCTTTGTCCGTTGCATATAAATACCAAGGCGTGTTTTCGAAATCACATTCGAGTTGATATTCAGCAACATTGCTTTTGATTTGATTTAATGCAGCTTGTCGCGCCATAGTTACATGTTGCACAACTGCAGCATCATATTTTGCTCCAAGGGTCGAAAGGATGGCATCAATGGTCACATACAGATTTCCTGTACTATGGCTGGTCGTTCCACCCCCAACTTTTCTTGCCTCAAGGACAATGCACTCCTTTCCTTTATTTGCGAGTTGCATCCCTAAAGTGATGCCTGTAACGCCGCCGCCAATAATCAGCGTATCAGTAGAAATATTTTCTTTTAAAACGGGATAACTTTTTGGGTTGGGGAAGGCATTCCAAATTGATTCTGTAAACATGATGAATTTAATTTTAACTACACTAAACCAACACAAAACTGCCCGGAATGTTTATGGAAGCCGATATTTATCAGAAGCAATATTCCTTATAATTAATTTGGGAAAACTGTAATATGCAAATCAGGAGTAGAATGCATTCCTTTAACATTTTCTCGGAAACCAAAAAGGAGAAGATATGTTTTTGACTTAAAGTCCCCTTTAATATAACGGTTTAATCATTGATTGGTAAAAAATTATCTTGCTGAACCATACCAAAAGGTATATAATTTAAATTAGAATATTATGAAAAGAAATAGCATAGCGTTTATCAGTGAGCATGCCTCTCCTTTAAACCATCTTGGCGGGATAGATAGTGGCGGACAAAACATATATGTAGGAGAATTAGCCAAAGAATTGGCAAAACAAGGGTATGAAATCGATATTTTTACCCGTAGGGATAACAAAGACCAAGCTCAAATTATTCATTGGTTGCCCAATATCAATATTATCCATGTAGATGCGGGTCCTGCGGTACACATACCTAAAGAAGAATTGCTGCAATACATGGGACAGTTTTTATTGTTTATGCAAAATTTTATGGAAAGGGAAAACAAATCCTATTCATTGGTTCATGCACATTTTTGGATGTCAGGATGGGTGGCGATGGAATTGAAAAAAATCATGGAAATCCCATTTGTCATAACTTTCCATGCCTTGGGTCTCGTGCGTTTGAAACATCAGCAAGAAGCGGATAAATTCCCAAAAGAACGGATAGATATAGAAAGAAACATAATTAAATATGCAGATAAAATCATTGCCGAATGCCCCCAGGATGCGGAAGACCTGATTACATTATATAACGCCGAAAAGGAACATGTCACGATTATTCCTTGTGGATTTAATCCAGCAGAATTTTTTTCCTTAGATAAAAAAAAGGCCAGGGCTTATTTAAAATTGGATCCTGATGAAAAAATATTGCTGCAATTAGGAAGGATGGTCCCACGCAAAGGGATAGATAATGTCATCAGGTCATTAAAATATTTGAATAAAGATTTAGGTAAGTTTAAATTATTGATTGTAGGTGGAGAAAAAAACTCGGCGGATCCGGAATTCCGGAGATTGCAGGATATTGCCGTTTCAGAGGGCGTAGCTGAACAGGTAATATTTAAAGGATCAAAAAGCAGGGAAATCCTGAGATATTACTATTCGGCAGCGGATATTTTTATCTCTACTCCATGGTACGAACCTTTCGGGATTACTCCATTAGAAGCTATGGCATGTGGCACACCGGTTATTGGTGCAAATGTAGGTGGCATAAAATATTCGGTCGCAGACGGTACGACCGGTTTTCTCGTTTCGCCAAAGAATCCCCTTGAACTGGCTGAAAAAATAGAAAAGATATTGAATAATGAAGACTTATTGAAATGTATGCGCACTGCGGCCATTCAAAGAGTAAACCGTCATTTTACATGGCAGAAAATTGCCCAAAAGATGAAAGATCTGTATAATAGTACTTTAATGACGAGTCAAACCATAGTTTTTAATCAAAAGAATATATCCCAGGTAAAATCAATCAGGTATTTAAATCCAAATAATAAAAGACATGTCAGAAAAAGCGGTATTTTTGGATAAAGACGGTACATTAATCCCTGATATTTTTTATAATTCCAATGTAGAAAAAATTACGCTTTGCGATGGGGTAGTGGAAGGGTTGACCCAATTAGCGAACAATGGTTACGACCTTTTTGTGATATCCAACCAGCCCGGGATTGCATACGGTTATTTTAATGAGGAAGCATTAATGCATGTCAGGGAAAAAATAAATTCCTTATTGAAAATTTTCGGTATCAGCTTATCGGGATTTTATTACTGCCCCCATCATCCTTTGGGCAGGATAGAACCTTTCAACCGTACTTGTAATTGCCGAAAACCTTCGCCAGGGCTCATCTTTCAAGCGGCGAAAGAAAATGGGATTGATTTGAAAAAATCATGGATGGTTGGGGATATCCTGCATGATGTGGAAGCGGGAAACAGGTCGGGTTGCAGGACGGTCTTGATTGACAATGGCAATGAAACAGAATGGAAACCCGGAATATTCCGCAACCCGGAATTTAAGGCAGGGAATATGAAAGAAGCCGCAGAATATATCTTACAAAAAGAGCTGCAGGCGGATAAAAATCAAAGGTTCCTTTTATAAGTTAAAATATTTCTTTATAGACAAATTGGTACTCATTCTAAAATAAAATTCATGATACATAAATTTCAAAGTATTTTATCTCGCTTCAACAGCAAACATATTTTGGTCATCGGCGACTTTATTTTGGATATTTATATCAATGGTCAAATTAAAAGGATCTCACCGGAAGCACCTATACCGATCGTTGATGTTCAAACAGTAAACCACCAGCTTGGGGGCGCTGCCAATACTGCATTAAATTTAAGGTCTTTATCCGCTAAAGTCACTTTTTGTTCCGTTATAGGTAAAGACGATGCAGGGCAGAAAGGACTTCAATTGCTTGCGGAAGCAGGACTTTCCACAAAAGGCGTTTTTAGCTCAAAACATAAAACCACCCAAGCTAAATCGCGCATCATGTCAGAAAAACATGCGGTGGTAAGGTACGATATCGGAAACCTTGATGCAGTGGATAAAGAAACGGAAGATAGGATACTTTCATTTATCAAAAGAAATTGGCAGCAATGTGACGCCTTACTCATCGCGGATTACGAAAAAGGTTTGCTGACGCCTTCTTTCATTGATTTCATACAGAAGTTAAATGAAAAAAGTCCCAAATTTATTGCCGTTGATTCCAAGCGTCTGGAAGCTTTTAAATCCTTGTCTCCGTCTTTGGTAAAACCAAATTTTGAAGAGGCTCAAAAAATTTTAAGTATTTCCATTCCCATAACAAAAAACAGGAAAGACAAACTTAGAGAATATGGTAAGGAATTATGGAAGAAAACGAATGCGGAGTTGATTTCATTGACCCTTGACAGCGAGGGTGCGATATGGTTTGAAAAAGGTGTTTTTAAAAACCATATAGATGCTCCTGACATTTCTTTTCCATGCGTAAACGGGGCAGGGGATACTTTTATCTCCGCCGCATCGCTGGCATTGCTTTCAGGCGCTTCGACAAAGGCAGCTGCCGAAATAGCATGTACTGCGGCAACCATTGTCATCCAAAAAGAAGGAACGGCATTTTGTACCCATTCTGAACTATCCTTGCGTTTTCATGCCTTTAAAAAACTAATCCATTCAAATGCTCAATTGGCTGCCCTTGCGCAACAGTACAAATCAGAAGGCAAAAAAATAGTATTTACGAACGGGTGTTTTGATATTTTGCATAGCGGACATATTCATTTCCTTCAAAATGCCAAACTTCAGGCTGATATATTAATCGTGGGACTAAATTCAGATGCAAGTGTTGCCCGTTTAAAAGGAGCGGGAAGGCCCATAAATAATTTGAACGACCGGATGGAAGTCTTATCTGCGATTGGTTGCGTTGATCATATCGTTTCTTTCGGAATGCCGGAAGACGATACGGCGATTGCGGTCATTCAGTGTTTAAAACCGGATATTTTTGTGAAAGGGGAAGACTATAAAATCAAACAACTCATTGAAGGCCAGGTTTTGGCTAATTTGAATATACCTGTCCGCTTTTTACCAATTAATACCACACATTCCACTTCAAAACTCATCCATCAAATCCAACAAAACCATTATTCGGAAACCTAAATAATAAAAATATGCAGGATTGGGCTAATTGTAAAAATATGCTGATTGTAAGAGCCGATAATATCGGGGATTTATTAATGTCGTCACCGGCAATAAGGGCGGTTAAAAATAAGCTTGGCTGTAAAATTACCGTATTGACTTCAGAATTAGCCGGAAAAGCCGCCGTTCTTATCCCGGAAATTGATGAAGTGATTACAGCTGAACTTCCCTGGGTAAAAAATGACTCCAGGATCGAACCTGAACAAATAGCGAAGATTTCTAAAAAATTACAACACAAACATTTTGATGCCTGTATTATTCTTTCTGTATATAGCCAAAACCCATTGGCAGCGGCATTATTGATGTGGATGGCAAAAATCCCGCTCCGTTTAGCCTATTGCAGGGAAAACCCTTATGAACTATTGAATTATTGGTTGCCTGAGAAAGAGCCATATTCCTTTATCAGCCATCAGGTAAGCCGGGAATTAAACCTCCTAAAGTTTATTGGCATAGAACCCGATGATAACGATAATAATGAAATAAGCTTGCATATACCACCGAAGCATATTAATTCCATGGAGCGGAAAATAAAACAGGAAGGGATAAATTCCCAAAATCCTTATTTGGTGTTTCATGCAGGCGTCAGCGAAAAGAAAAGAGAATTTCCGGAAGAAAGATGGATAGCATTGGCTCAGGAAGTCATTCATTTATATGGGCTTCCCATTTTACTGACGGGATCTTCCGCAGAAAAGGAAATGACGGATCGCTTGCAAGAAAAAATCGGGGGAAATTGTTATTCCATAGCGGGGAAATTAAATATCCCGGAATTCGCCGCCTTAATCAGTAAAGCTAAATTACTGGTTTCTGTTAATACGGCTGCAATCCACATGGCTGCGGGATTTCAAGTGCCCGTCATTGTATTGTATGCCCAAACAAACCCGCAGCATAAGCCCTGGAAAGTAAAAGGCGCAGTTTTTGAATACAGTATCCCTATTTATTTACAAAGTGAAAATGAAGTAATCGGTTATGTAAACAAAACACTTTATGCAAAAGAGCAACCGATTCCGGAAGTTAAGGAAATCATCAGTGCCATAAACCGTTTATTACCGGTTTATGTGTAGTGTTTACCTAATCTTTATGCGAATAAAAGAGCGCTATTTTCAATAACTCCTCCAATGCTTTTTCTGCCATTGAAAAATCAGGATTGTTCATCCAGTCCAAAGTATAAAAAAGTTCCTTTTTTAAAGGTCGCCACCTCTGAGGTTCCCCGTCCATACTGATAATGATCCCCGGCGTTCCAAGTGCAGATGCGATATGGGAAACACCGGTACAGTTGGAAATAATTGCATAAGCGTTTTTAATGAGTACGCCCATGCTGCCTAATTTGGTCTTTCCTGCCGCAATCAAAGGAGGGGATTTCATTTGCCTAACTACCTCATAAACGATGGGAAGTTCTTCCCTGGTTCCTGTTATTACCACTTGCTTATTTTCCATCATGCAACGATCACCCAGCTCAGCGAAATATTTTGTAGGCCACTGCCGCCAGCTCCCTCTTGAACCTGGATGGATACATACATAATCATTAATGACCAGTCCAAGGTTTAATTCTTCAAAATTTTCAAAGTCGGAATCATAAAGCGGAAATTCCAAATCGGTATCATCAGCATCCCAGACACCGATATGTTTCATTAATAAAAGATGCCTTTCTATTTCATGTTGATTGTCAGGATATTTCAAGAAAAGCTCAGAAGGAGGTTTATAATTGGCAGAAGTAAAAAAGCCGCCAAGGTAAGAAGCGCCAAACAATTCCACTAAAGGATTGACCAAGGTGCCGTTTCCTTGCATTTGTAAAACTAAATCAAATTCTTCTGCCTGCATGTCCCTTATAAAATTCGCGATGTCCTGTACATTATAAGCTTGCTCCGGCAGCCCCGGAAACCCCGGAAAGGGGATCAACCCGGAAAAATAATGTTTAAAACGATGCACGAGTTCTTTGGCGGAAGACAATCCGATCAAATAAATATCGGCGCTGGGGTATTCTTTTTTTAAAGCCCTGATTGCAGGAATGGAACATAGTAAATCACCTAATTGCAATGCCCTTAAAATGCCGATTTTTTTTATTTTTTCTTTATCCATTTCTCTAAACCTTATTTAATAAAATACATTATTCCATTGCATTTGTTTAATAGGAAAGCTTAATTTTTTTCATTAATACTTTTCTTACTGATTTGTTGGAAAATTTTATTTTCATTGCAAACAATATGGCACCGTATCCGTTCCCATTTAATAAATCATAGAATATGAGTCGAAAAAGAATTTTAATTACTGGCGCGGCAGGTTTTTTGGGTTCCCATCTTTGCGAGCGCTTTATTAAGGAAGATTTTCATGTTATAGGGATGGATAACCTCATTACGGGTGATTTAAGAAATATTGAAGATTTGTTTAAGTTGCCCAATTTTGAATTTTATCACCATGATGTTTCCACCTACATTCAAATTCCGGGCAAATTGGATTATATCCTGCACTTTGCCTCACCGGCAAGCCCTATGGATTATCTCCGCATCCCAATAGAAACATTGAAAGTAGGTTCGCTCGGGACGCTAAATTTACTTGGATTGGCTTTGGAAAAAAAATCCCGCATCCTTATTGCTTCCACATCAGAAATATATGGCGATCCCTTGGTAAGTCCGCAAATTGAAGAATATTGGGGGAATGTAAACCCAATTGGCCCGCGTGGCGTATATGATGAAGCGAAGCGGTTTCAGGAAGCATTGACGATGGCATACTCAAGTTTTCATGGTTTAGAAACGCGGATTGTAAGGATTTTCAACACCTATGGTCCCCGTATGCGTTTAAATGACGGCCGGGCTTTGCCCGCTTTTATTGGTCAGGCCTTGCGTAATGAAGATCTCACGGTTTTTGGCGATGGTTCACAAACGCGTTCTTTTTGTTATGTGGACGACCAGGTAGAAGGTATTTACAGGCTTTTGCATAGTGATTATCATTTACCCGTTAATATCGGCAATCCCGATGAAATTACGATTAAACAATTTGCCGAAGAGATCATAGCGCTTACCGGCTGCAAGCAAAAAATAATTTATAAATCATTGCCCATAGATGATCCCAAACAACGCCGCCCCGACACTTCAAAGGCATTCAGTATATTGGGCTGGCGGCCAATGGTTGAGCGGAAAGAAGGCTTAAAAAGAACTTATGATTACTTCCAATCGCTACCTCTTGAAGAAATCAACAAAAAAGACTTCGAATACTATGATAAAATAGATTTTTTAAAGATGGAAGCCTTGTAATGACTTATATCATTATACTTTAAGCGGATAAAAGTGTGCATTTTCTCGATAATCAAAATGCACTAAACTATGCCACTATATTGTTGTTGTTAAATTTATAATGTGTAACCCTTAGGGCTCTGGCATTTTCACCAATAACAAGTATATATGAGCCCACTAGAACACAAAGATTTTCACGAAGGACATAAGGATATAAAATAATTTTAGCTTTTCAATCTCGCTGTAGAGAACACAACCTTTGGGTCTTAACTTCTCAAAATCAATTCAAATGCTCCAGAGGAGCCAAAATATGGGTAGTTATTGAATATTGGTAGTTAATTAGCTACAGAGTAGCGTAATATAAATCCTTAAACATGAAAATAGCATCGACAATATGTTTCGCTCCTAGGGAGCTGCGTAATTCTAACCTTTGTGCTACCAATGTTAAGCTCCTCTGGAGCAATAATGCGTTGCTACCAATGTTAAGCTCCTCTGGAGCAATAATGCGTTGACTTGGTATAAAACCCAATCTGTTTTATGTTTAAAACACCGCATTCCATATCTATATTTAGGAGTTATACTTCAAACTATTGTCCTATCATGAATACAGTGACATGCAAAATATATTAAAATGCCGCCGTTGTTGTGTGTTTTCACCAACAACAAATTATGCACATGGGCATACTAAATAAATGTGTGCAATTTGTCGATAATCCAAATGCACTAAACTATGCCATTGTTAAGCTATGCTTTCGTTTAATTTAGATAGTATCCCTTCGCTAAATTCTTTCTTTCAACTTTAAAGTATAACTTGCTTATCAAAGATCTCTTTTCTTAACCACAGCGTACACTAAGAATTTCAGAAAGTACACAAAGCCTTTGTGACCTTTGTGTACTTGTGGCTTTTAAATTAAATGCTCCTTTAAATAGTTTGGACTATTTAATAAATATGGTATGAGGATATTATTGCTTAAAGCATGGTAGGACAATACTTATTTGGAAAATGTTTCTTTATATTCAAAAAAGAACTCAAATGCCGTATCAAAATGACGCAGCATCTCTTCAGACAAAGTAAATCCTTGAGGGTCATCTTTAATCAGTTGCCCTAATTGAGATAAATGCGCCGCAATTGCTTTCCTCTTCAAAGGAAGATGCACCTCCGTATCAATCTTCCACAGATTGACGGATGCGGGATCAGGTAATTCAATGGCGGAAGACCTTTCCCAAAACCAAACAAGGTATTCTAAAATAGGAGCACTAAATTCAGTTTTTGAAAGCGTATATAGTGCTTTCAAACTCAACTCCCAGCTGGAGATATGGTCAGGATGCGGATCTTTCCGCCAGGGAACAAAAATAGTTTGTGGCCTAAAATCCAAAATAACTTCTTGTAATTTTTGAACCGTTTGTCCTAAAATAGAAGGGGCTAAAGCGTGCAACTTGGCGTCTGGCAGGTGAAAAAAATAAATTTGACTTGACGGGACACCTAAAATTTCCAGTGCGTTTTTCGCTTCCTGTTCCCGAATGGCAATTAACTTATGCGATGGATATTCTTTGGAATTGGGATGCGATTGACTGCCGTCCGTTACGAATATCACTTTTACATTGTATCCTTTTGAAGTCAAAAGTGATATAACGCCACCGCAGCCTAGGGATTCATCATCGGCATGAGGCGCGATGATTAAGGCATTTCCAATTTCAGCGATATTTGAAGAGGAAATGTTTGTAGTCGTAAAATGTTTAGTGTTGATTTCATTTAATAAATTCATCAAAATGGGATTTCTGTAGCAACAATATTTATAAAAAATTGTTGCTACAGAATGACCAAACAAGAATCACATGGAAGTTCCATTAATAAATGAAGGATTGGATAAATCTAATAATAACGGAGCTTATAGAGCTTCTTTAAATAATCCTTTCCAATCTTTTTGGATGGGTGGCTTTGAATGTAGTGATAAAATCAATTGCCATGGACAAAGGGTGGATATATTGTCAGAAACGGAACATATTGCCCATATCCGGAATGACTATGAATTACTTAAACAAAGAGGGATAACGACAGTAAGGGAAGGAATACGATGGAGTATCGTAGAAAGCAAGCCTTACTGTTATGATTTCGGCGTAGTGAAATTCATGATGGAAACCGCGCAAGAATTGGGGATACAACAAATCTGGGATATTTGCCATTTTGGTTTCCCGGATGATTTATCGCCTCTGCATCCACAATTTACCAATCGTTTCGTTTCCCTTTGCCGTGCTTTTGTTAATTTTTTTGTACAGCATTTTGGGAAAAAGGAATTGATTGTAACACCGATCAATGAAGTCAGTTTTTTATCCTGGTTAGGCGGCGAAGCTGCAGGAACAGTACCTTTCTGTAAAAATGAAGCTTGGAATATAAAATATAAATTGATGCATGCCTATATCGAAAGCATAAAATGCATGAAAGAAATCCATCCGGAATTGAAGATATTGACTACAGAACCACTGGTAAATATAGTGCCGGATTTGGAATCAAGTGATACGGAAATCAAGGAAGCCAGGGCTGTGCATAGACACCAGTTTCAAGTATTGGATATGCTTACGGGGAAGATGTGTCCTGAATTAGGCGGAAAGCCTGGATTGATAGATATTGTGGGTTTGAATTTTTATTATAATAATCAATGGATTTATAAACAGCCTGTATTTTTACCTTGGGCAAACGAATTCAACGATCTTCGCTGGCGCTCCCTACACACTTTGCTGCAAGAAGTACATGAACGATATTCATATCCAATTATTTTGGCGGAAACAAGCCATCCGGGAATAGATCGTGCTAAATGGATCCGATACATCACTCAGGAATGTGCGCATGTGATTGAAAATGGATTGCCGTTTTTTGGTATTTGCATTTATCCCATCATTGACCGCCCGGATTGGGATGACCTGAATAATTGGCATCATGCCGGTCTTTGGGATTATTTCCCTGAAGATATCTCTAAAGGGAAAAGGGTGTTGAATGAAGAATATGATCTGGAATTAAACCAATGCTACTTAACGATAGAAGGAGCCCAAAACTCAAAAAAGTTGATTTATTCGGCTACTTCCGCAGGATAATTTCCGATTATTCCCGATAGTTTTTCTTTTAGAAGGGTGTTTGTTTTTTGAGAACCGATTTTGTGTTTTCATTTAGAACATCTTTATCGCGGAACTGTTCTAACTTAAAATAACTCTATTCAAAATACATTTGAATAAAAACTATCTTTCACATAATTTCATGGACATGGTTCAAACATCATTCAAAAACATTTTTTGTTTTTCTCACCTTAGATGGGATTTTGTATTTCAAAGGCCGCAACATTTAATTTCCAGATTTTCCAAATCCCACAATGTTATATATTGGGAAGAACCTGTCTTTGATGCCGATTTCAATTCATTTACCACCCCATCCGAAAAATCGGAAAATTTAATTGTAATCACGCCCCATTTATCTCCGGCATTAAGTGAAAATCAACAAACCGAACAATTACAAGTTTTATTGCGGAAATATTTATCGGATTTAAAAATGGATGAAACCATTTTTTGGTATTATACACCAATGGCTTTGAGTTTTACGGATTCTTTTCAGCCGGGAATGATTGTTTATGATTGCATGGATGAATTGTCGGCTTTTGATTTCGCACCTACCGAAATCTCACTATGGGAACAAAAATTATTGCAAAAAGCAGATATTGTTTTTACCGGAGGAGTATCTTTGTATGAAGCTAAAAAGACGCAACATCATAATATCTTTGCTTTTCCAAGTAGTATAGATTATGAACATTTTTCAAGTGCCAAATCAATATCCAAAGATCCGGAAGACCAAGAAAGAATACCTTATCCTAGAATTGGCTTTTTCGGGGTTATCGACGAAAGATTTGACCATCAATTAATTAAGGAGATTGCGGAAAGGCGGCCTCATTGGAATGTCATTTTGATAGGGCCGATCGTAAAAATAAATCAGGACATTTTGCCTAAAAATGAAAATATCCATTATTTAGGCTCTAAAAAATACGAACAACTGCCGGCATATTTATCCGGTTGGGATATTGCCCTCATACCATTTGCTTTAAATAAATCCACGCAGTTCATTAGTCCAACCAAAACGCCGGAATATTTGGCTGCCGGTGTTCCGGTTGTTTCTTCGGCTATTCATGATGTCGTTTTCCCTTACAATAAAAACAATTTGGTACAGATAGGAAAGGACACCGATGACTTTATCCAATGTATCGAACGGGAATTAAATATTTGGGATAAAACACGGTGGTTAAAAAAAGTAGATAAATTCCTTCAAAATAATTCCTGGGACAATACTTTCAGGGCAATGCAAAAATTAATAGAAGAAACTTACGCAAACCGTATTCAATTAGCTTCATAATATTAAACTATGTTTGATTATTTAATCGTGGGTGCCGGTTTTGCCGGAAGCGTATTAGCTGAAAGATTGGCTTCGCTACCAGGGACAAAAGTATTGGTTATCGATAAGCGGCAACATATTGGGGGAAATGCTTACGATTATTATGATAATGTGGGAATATTGGTTCATAAATATGGACCTCATATCTTCCACACCAATGCCCCTGAAGTTTTTGACTATCTTTCCCAATTCACGGAATGGCGTAATTATCAGCATCGGGTTTCGGCGAGTGTCAATGGACAATTATTGCCCATGCCCATCAATTTGAATACCATAAATGAAATGTATGGCTTGAATTTGAGTAGCGTGGAGTTAGAAGCTTTTTTTGAATCAAAGGCAGAAAAAATCGCTCAAATACGCACTTCCGAAGATGTGGTCGTAAGTAAAATAGGCCGTGAGCTTTATGAAAAATTCTTCAAGGGATATACCAAAAAACAATGGGATTTGGATCCTTCCGAATTAAATGCTTCGGTAACTGCACGAATACCCGTACGCACAAATAAAGATGACCGTTATTTTACGGATACTTTTCAGGTCATGCCATTGCATGGATATACTAAAATGTTTGAGAAAATGCTCCATCATCCAAACATTAAACTTATGCTGAACACGGATTTTAAGGAAATAAAAGAAGAATTGCAATTCAAACATTTAATTTATACCGGTCCGGTCGATGAATTTTTTGATTTTAAATTTGGGAAATTGCCTTATCGTTCTGTGGATTTTAAATTTGAGACTTTAGACCAGGAAAACTTTTTAAAAACAGGAACGGTCAATTACCCCAATGATTACGCCTTTACCAGGGTTACGGAATTCAAACATTTAACGGGTCAAAAAAACCAAAAGACTTCCGTCGTTTATGAATTTCCAAAATCAGAGGGAGATCCGTATTATCCCATTCCAAAAGAAGAGAATGCGGCTTTATACCAAAAATACAAACAATTGGCAGATCGATTGGAAAATACATATTTTGTGGGAAGATTGGCTACTTATAAATATTATAATATGGATCAGGTGGTGGCGCAGGCATTAAGTGTGTTCAAAAAAATCATTCATAAAAAATCACTGGATAATATATCAAAAGAGGTTTTGGAAAAGGTTGTGATAAATGAAGTGATTGGAAATGGGCATACATAATCAAGCTTATTAAAATGGAAAAAATTTGATGGAGTCTCATTAGTAAATATTGTTCGGTCTCCTTTTCAACTCTTAACATTTATTCGGAAACCTCTTTTCAATTATGAGGTTATATGGTCAGTTTGGTATTAAATTTCACAATTTTAAAAAATACGATTATGCAAACCAACAAAAAAAATCAAATCCGTAATGCCCATTCGGCAACCGCTAATCAAGAGCAAGAGGATCAAAATAGGAACAGCTCATCTGATCAGCAAAGCTCAGAATATAGAAATGTCGAAAATGAAGAATGGAATTACAATGGACTTCAGGGAACAGAAAGAAGGACTACATATAATCCTGATCAAATTCCCCCAATCAATTCTCAAGACATGGATGCTCCCGATACAGACATAGACGAAGATGTCGATTTTGACGAAGATATCGATGAAGCAGAAGATGATGAATTAGAAGATATTGATATTGATGAGGAAGATGATGAGGAGCTGTAATCCTCATTCGTTTCATAGTTCAGGAAGCTATTAGTTTATGACATAGGCCAGCAGTAAGCAGCTCTCATTGTAAAAGAGCTGCTCTTTTTATTGATACTAATCAATCAAAATAATCTTTTTAAACAAGGATATTTTTAATAAGAAAACAAAAATGAATAATGCAATCAATAAAATTATTCCAGTATTTTTTGCTGTTGTGGCTTGTTCCTGGATGCCTCATTGGTCATGCCATTATTATAGGTTAGAAACAAGGAGCAGTTTCGTGGTAGGAAGATGGACGTTTACGAATTTGGATAGTTATTTAGCTATCCTTCTATATTCAATACTCATAATTTTTAATTTTATATCGGTAAATTATTATAAAAGCAGATTTTTATCTGCCCTCCTCTCTGGAATTAGTCATGTAATTTTAGGCATCCTCCATATTGTGCGCTTGATTCATCCGTTTAAATTTGAAGTGTTTGGGTCCCAATGGAGTCGGGCGGCTTCTTTAAGAGAGCTACTTGTGGTCCTTCCTTTTGGAATTTGTTGCATTATAATGGCAATAATTATTAAGAGCAGGGGAAAGCTAAATGTTGATGTGCCATAAAAAAATCGTGGTAATAAAACGAAAGACGGCACAAAATTCGCAAAGAGTTTACACGTTCGTCATTGTGAGATTGTGAGGTATGAACAATGCGGTAATCTCTTCGCCCCGTTCTTAAGTGACAGCCGCCTGACTATAGAAACTTCGTGGTTAAGAAAAACGCTTTGATATTAAATTAACGGACTATTGGAATTGCACAATCCGTATAAATTATTGTGGAGTTTTATTCAAATCAGTCTCTTTCGAAAGTTCATCCACTTTATCTTTTAATTCGTCAATAGACTGGGAAATATGGATTTCAGGCTCTTCCTGGATTTTTTTTGATAAATTCAAATAGAATTCCGCCATTTTTTCAAGCTCTTCTTCACTAAGGTTTTCAACATTTACAAGTCTGTTACTTGTATATTTATTTGCGGCAATCAATTCATTTAATTTAAGGTGTAATGCTATTGATTCTTTGTTTTGTGATTGTTGGATAATAAAAACCATCAGAAAGGTAATAATTGTTGTACTTGTGTTGATTATGAGTTGCCATGTATCAGAATAATGAAAAAGGGAGCCCGTAAGTGACCAAATTATTACTGCTATGATTGCAACTAAAAAAGCGTAGGGACTGCCTGCAATTTTAGTGGTTCTATTTGAGAATATGCCAAATGCTTTGCTGAGGCTAAAACCTTTTTTGGGGCTTTCCATGTTTGATTTTTTTTAGTTAATTAAACAAAAAAAGGATCAGAAAGTTTCGATGCAATCGTCTTATCCAACGAAAAAAGCGGTTCTTAACAATTTAAGAACCGCTTTTGAATTGTACTATTTTCCACTAATACTTTCCGGAGCTATGGGGAGGATTTTCTTCACTGGGCTCGTCTTTATCTTCGTCTTCGTCTTCATCTTCATTTTCTTCCATACTGTCGTCGTCAATATCTTCGTCTTCTGTATCTTCTGTATCCATCATTTGACTGTTGTCAAGGTCATTCGTTTCAGAATTATTTCCTCCTGTAGAACCGGTTCTTGAAGTCTGACCCGACCCACTTGTCCTGTTTTCTTGAGGATGCTTTGAATTCCATTCTTCATTTTCCCTTTCAGCGTTTCTATGCTCTTGGCTCTCGTTAGAATAGGGGTTGTTTCTGTTATGATCATTTTTGTATGGATCATTGGATTGGCTGTCCCTGTTTGAGGAATCAGTTCCTTTTTTGTCGTCTTGCATAAAAATAGTTTTTAAGAGTTGAGGTAAATAAGAAATTTTAATACCTAGTGTTGCATTATTTAATAACTTATTATGGAATAGTAAGTTTCCAATGACAAGTTAAAAATTGAAGATGACAAAGCGCTCTAATAATACTATTCGATGAACGGTAAAAGAACAGCTGATATTTCGAAAATGCTCAAACACCGCTTCTTTATCCGCATATTTTAATTCAAATATTTGGCTGTTATATTCTTCCATTGCAATACATATCCTTCCCCAATCATTGGTCATTTAATCCCTTCCCGTTCAGGATTTGAGGCATGCATTTTTCAACCCTTGCTGCCCGCGTTTTGGATTGCTTCGGTTGGGAGAAATGAAGAAGGTAAGCTCTTTGCCTGCCAGACGTCAATGCATGAAATGCAGTTTTCAAGTTGGGGATTTCATCCAGTTTATGTTGGAATTCTTCGGAAACACTGAATGCGGCAGGCTTTTTTAATGCTACTTTCAAGCCGGATTCTTCCACTGCAATTGCTTCATAAATATAGGCTTTCAGGATAGGTTCCAGCTCCACTATTTCCTTGACAGTGGTGAACCGGATTTGGCGCGCCGACTGCACATGCTCTGTTTGCTGGATGAGTATGCCATGAGTATCTTGTAATAAGACCCCTTTAAAAAACAAAAACGAGCAGTATTCTTTAAATACATGTATTAAAACGATGTTCTTTCTCTGAAATGTGTAACAGGGAACTCCCCATTTCAATTCTTCGGTTAGGCCACATTCAAGAACGATCATTCTCAATTGTTCAATTTCTTCCTGCCATTTTGTGGCTTTACTAAAATAAAAGTCAATCTTGGGATTCATTCTATCCGCTGTCATAATATTTAGTTTATATTAAAGTCAGACCTTTAATGCGCCACGGAAACCCCTGGCGGCATAGTAAGAGTCAGCACCGTTGTGATAAATGAAGACTGTCCCATAACGGTAATCGCCAAAAATGGCTCCTCCGAGTTTCCTGATGTCAAGAGGTGTTTTCAACCAACTCGATGTTTTCATGTCGAACTTCCCCAATTGCTGCAACTCCCGGTATTGTTCTTCCGTCAATAGCTCAATACCCATGTCGGTAGCCGCGTCAATGGCACTGTTTTTAGGTTTATGCTCTTTCCTTGCATCCAGCGCTTCGCGATCGTAGCAAAGGCTTCTGCGGCCTTTCGGGCTTTCGGGAGCACAGTCATAAAAAAGGTATTCGCCGGTCTTTTTATCGTAACCAACAACATCCGGTTCTCCACCGGTTATTTCCATGTCATCCAAAGACCATAGTTTTCCAGGATTGGCTTCGAGTTTGGACTGTACTTTATTCCATTCAATTTCTTTATGACGGTTCATGTTTTTTTCAAAACGGTCTTTCAATGTTTTGAGAAGTTCCTTCTGTTGCTCTGGCGACAACTCCTTTTTATTGCTTTTCATATTTTTATGGATTAACTGAAATGATTTTTCTATCCGAAGGTCTAAAATACCAAGATACAAAAGTCAGGATTATTAATAATACAGGTCCAAAAAATTCTTTGGCACTATCCCCGCAGGCTAAATGAGAAAAGACAGCTCCCGACATGGCAAAGAAAAAACCTGCATAAGCCCATTCCTTTAATAAAGGAAATTTAGGGATAAGCACTGCCACGACGCCTAATATTTTCCAAATACCCAGTATGGTTAGGATATAGAGCGGGTAACCCAAATGTTTTATCATGGTTGCCTCTTCTTCCATTTTGATTAATTGAACTATTCCGGTGGACAGCATTCCTAATGCAAGCCAAAGTGTGGCAATCCAATAGATAATTTTGTTTCTCTTTGTCATGGTGTATTATTTTAATTTTTCTAGGATGTTTTGTAATTTGTTATGTGCCCTATTTATGCCTTGAGCAAAAGGTAATTGCAGGACCTGGTCCCTGATTGCGCTTGATTTGTATACGACATGCATCGTAAGCTTGCTGGTATCTTCAGTAAGTTTTTCGAATTCCAAAAACTCCAGTTGGGCATCGAAAGGCGCATTGTCCATTTCGAATGTCCGTGTGATTTTCTGGTTTGGAATGAACTCATGGATGACCCCATTAGCCTGAAATCCCACATTCCCCTTGGGGTCGCTTGTTTGAAACTGGTAACTTCCATGCTTTTTGTTTTCAAGTTTCAGCACTTTCGTTCCCATCCATTGCTCCACGATGTCGGGCGTTACATACGCTTTAAACAATAATTCCAAGGGCAAATCAAACTCCCTTGTGATCATCAATTCCTGTTTGCCGTTTTCGGCATTGATTTTTGTTTTTTGTTCCATGTTATTTATGTAGTTGATTTGTATTGTTTCATTATGGTTTCCAATTTATCAAACCTGTCTTCCCACATTTTACGGAAGGGTTCGATAAAGTCTGCTATTTCTTTTATCTTTTCGGGATTTAAGTGATAGTGAATTTCTCTCCCATTCTGCTCTTGTTCAAGTAATTCGCATTCCGTGAGTATTTGCAGATGCTTTGAAACGGTGGGTCTTGCTGTATCAAAGTTGGAGGCAATCATACCGGCGGTCATCGATTGTGAAGCAACCAAAAGAAGTATAGCCCTTCTTGTGGGATCTGCCATGGCTTGAAATACATCTCGTCGTAAATGCATTGTGTAGTTATTTGACTACAAAATTACATGAAGTCATTTAACTACGCAAGTTTTTTCTCGTTTTCTTATTTACCATTCCTTGAAATGTAGCAATATAATTCCCTTTATACACTGAATTACGCTTTAAATCTGATGTTTTCTAATGTGCATAAATAATTGTCTCGAATAATTTTGTTAGATTAGTCTAACTTATTAATTTTGCCAATCAAATAATTAATCGCAAAATTATGAAAAAGTATGACAATTTTATCTGGGGAAAATTTAAATCAGTTTTTTTGGCGTTCTGGCTCACATTCTCTTGCTTATATACTGCTACGGCGCAATCAGCTCAGATAACCGGTAGTGTCGCTGATTCGGAAGGGGAAGGTTTGGAAGCGGCACTCGTTGTCCTTCCAAAACTAAAAATAAGTGTAACAACGGACAGTAATGGATTTTATCAATTGAAGGATGTTCCCTTTGGAAGTTGGCGATTAGAAGTGCGCTATATTGGTTTTGAATCTTATAAGGCCAATATTGTTGTCAATGATACAGCGGCCAAATATGATGTGATATTAACCCCTTCTGGTAATTCCTTGAATGAAGTCGTTGTTTCAGGTACGCTGAAAGAAGTTTCTAAACTGGACAGTCCCGTACCTGTAGAAGTTTATACATCCAAATTTTTTAAAGCCAATCCCACGCCTTCGATATTTGAAGGACTGCAAAATATAAATGGCGTACGGCCTCAATTGAACTGTAATATTTGCAATACCGGCGATATTCACATCAATGGGTTGGAAGGACCGTATACCATGATCCTTATTGATGGTATGCCAATAGTAAGCGGACTTTCCACTGTTTATGGTTTAAGCGGTATTCCTCAGGCACTTATCGATCGTGTGGAGATTGTAAAAGGTCCTGCTTCTACGCTATACGGTAGTGAGGCCGTTGGTGGATTAATCAATATCATTACGAAGAATGCATTTAGTGCACCTCTTCTTTCGGCTGATGTCTTTGCAACAAGCTGGGGAGAGGTCAATACAGATCTGGCGGCTAAATTGAATGCGGGGAAAAAAGCTCAGGCTTTATTAGGACTGAACTATTTCAATTATCAGAACCCAATCGACAATAATAAAGATGGATTTACGGACATGACCTTACAAAACCGTATTTCTGTTTTCAATAAATGGAATTTCGAAAGAAAGAATAACCGTCTTTTTTCGCTTGCCGCGAGATATGTATATGAAGACAGATGGGGTGGGGAAATGAATTGGGCAAAGAAATATAGAGGTGGTGATGAAGTTTATGGAGAAAGTATTTATACAAAAAGGTGGGAGTTATTCGGCAATTACCAGCTGCCTTTTAAAGAAAAGCTGATGTTTTCGTTCAGTACAAATGGACATAACCAAAACAGCTATTATGGAGTCATCCCATACATGGCAGACCAGTATATCGGCTTTGGTCAGTTGACCTGGAACAAGGAACTGGGTAATCATGATATCGTATCAGGTCTGGCATATCGCTATACCTATTATGATGATAATACGCCGGCTACAGCAAATTTTGATAATCCGGATAAAAACAAGGCTACTCATACGAGACTGCCAGGGGCATTTATCCAGGATGAAATCAGGCTGAATACGAATAACAAGTTATTGTTGGGAATAAGATACGATTACAACTCCATTCATGGCAGCATACTTACCCCAAGGATTAATTATAAGTGGAATTCGAAAAATAAAAACAATGTGGTCCGCCTGAGTTTTGGAAATGGTTATAGGGTAGCCAATGTTTTCACGGAGGATCATGCTGCTTTAACAGGTGCCCGTGAAGTAGTTTTTCGCAATGAGCTCAAACCTGAAACATCTTGGAACAGTAATATCAATTTTGTAAAAAAGATAGTAGCCGGAAATGCTTTCATCAATTTGGATGCGACCGCATTTTATACTTATTTTGATAATAAGATCATCGCCAATTATGATGCCGATCCCAATAAAATTATTTATGACAATCTGGAAGGTCATGCGGTTTCACAAGGCGTTTCTTTAAATGTGGACATTGCATTTACCAATGGATTAAAAATATTGTTTGGCGGAACGGCAATGGATGTTTACAGCAAGGAGGAAGGCATAAAAACAAGCCAATTATTTACGGAAAAGTTCACAGGTGTATGGAATATAGGATATACAATTAAAAATTGGGGACTTACAATTGATTACACGGGTAATTTGTATGGACCTATGCGTTTACCCTTGCTAAGCGAGCATGATCCAAGAAGGGAATACTCGCCTTGGTGGAGTATCCAGAATATTCAGCTGACCAAAACATTTAAAAGGGGATTTGAGCTATATGGTGGCGTGAAGAACCTTTTGAACTGGACACCGAATAAAGGCAATCCTTTTATTATTGCCCGTTCGAATGACCCCTTTGATAAAAGCGTACAGTTTGATGCAGATGGACAAGCGATGGTAACACCCGGCAATCCTTACGGGCTCACATTTGACCCTTCCTATGTTTATGGTCCCAATCAGGGAATCAGGGGATTCCTGGGTGTAAGGTATAATCTTTTCGCAAAATAAAATATGGGATGTAAGCTTCAGCTAAGAAGAAATATTGATTGTTTCGCTCTGGTTTTTTGTATTCTCCGTGTTTTCTTAAAACCTTTTCACAGCAGGTACGAAGTCATTGTGATTTTTCTTTGTGTCTTCTTAATTGGGTGATTAAATTTATTTTAACGACTATGGTGTCGCTTCACCCTTCAGATCCCAGTGATCTTTGATGATGCGGCCATCCTCCCCAATTTTCAGCTGGCGCGAATACCGGCTTCCTTTGATCTGGCCCTTTTGATCCTTTTTGCCCAGAAATAACAAAACCGGATGACCGCTTTCGTCGGTTTTGAAAATTAAGTCAATTTGTTTATATTTTGCTTCTACCAAAGATAAGGACGCATATTTCTTGTTCAGGATTTTTAGGATGGGGTTACTTAGTTTCATTGTAAAAAATGTAAGGCCGCTTTCAGAACAAGCGAATAGGGAATTTGTTGATGAAAATAATTGCAATAGAGATTTCCATCATATAGGGAAGTTATCCCAAGACGTGTATCGTAAGGTGGTACTATCAGGTAATTTGTAACCTATGAAATATGAAGAACTGCTCATAAGGCTAATCATATGGCAGAAATCTGTAAAAAGCTTCCCAAATAAACCAGTGTATGTTTATTTAAGTGCTTAATGAGCTCTTTAAACACTCGTTAATACGCCGATATTTTTTAAAATGTAGTCCATCTAAAGAACTTAATTCCAATTTAGATGTAATTTAATCATGGGATGATTATTCAATTCATCTCCTATAAGGGTATAAGTGAACGCCGCCAAAATTATTCTTCATAAACTAAAAATAAATATTTATGTTCTATCATGTTAAGGAACTTCAATTTAACGCCCGTGTTTCACGTCCGGATCCCAAATTCGCCCGCCTGTTGTTAGAGCAATTTGGGGGAAGCAATGGCGAACTCAAAGCTGCCATGCAGTATTTCACTCAAGCGTTTAGCTGCCGGCAACCATATCCGGATAAATACGATATGCTGATGGATATTGCGACGGAAGAATTTAGCCATCTTGAAATCGTCGGAGCAACGATTCAAATGCTGTTAAGCGGTGTAAGTGGTGAATTAAAAAATGCTTCGGAGGAGTCTGAAATTATTTCTTTATTAGATGGTTCGACAGGAAAAGAAAGCTTTATGCATGAAGCTTTAACTAATCCGCAATTTGGTGTCCTTTCTGGCGGAAGCCCTACTTTGACAGATAGTAACGGTATTCCATGGAGCGGTGCCTATGTAAATGCGAACGGGGATCCCACAGTTGATATGCGCTCTAATATGGCGGCAGAGTCAAGGGCTAAATTTGTTTATGAAAGTCTTTTGAAATTTACGGACGATCCTTATGTCAGAGAAACCCTCCGTTTTTTAATGACTCGTGAAGTTGCACATTATCAAATGTTCGAAGCGGCATTAGAAACCATACAACCGAATTTCCCTCCAGGAATACTGCAAAGTGACCCACATTACAGTAACACTTATTATAATCTTTCCAAAGGAGAAGAAGTGCGGGGTCCATGGAATCAGGGAAAAAGTACTCAATTGGGCGAAGAATGGCAATATGTAGAAGACCCTGTTCAAGAAGTACGGAAGACAAATGGTTTATTGAATAAAGAAATCGAAGGAACGGAAAGGACAATGGAGTCTGTGAAAAGTACGGATGAAAAACTGGCCAAGGAAAGAAGTGAGCAAATTAATAACGCTACTCCAACTAAGGAAAATCAATGGAGTGAATACTATGATGCATAATACAGTATGCTGATAGATGAGCGGCATTAAAAAAATGCTTTTACAAAACAGCACTTCTTTTCCCAAAAAGGTAAGGTGGAAAAAAAATTCCACCTTACCTTTTTGTTATTTCCACCTTACCTTTTTTTATTTTCACGGCATGAAATTTCAGTGCCCTTAAAGTGCCCTTTGTTTCATGACTTAGCTTTTCATTAAAACAATTGCATAACAGCGCGAAAGTTGCTTACAAAAACTTTAATTTTTCTTCTTCAAGGTCTATCTCCCGAAGATGTTTCCTGATTATTTTTTCATCCAGGTGCTCGTGAGTGCGATTTCTTGCAAGCAACCATAATCTTTGTTGATTTAAGAGGTCGGTATATATTTTTTTGATTTCCGGAGGCATTGCCGCCTCGGCGTTTTCATCATTTTCCCCTTCCCATTTTGACGCCAATTGCTGTAAAACCTGACTGTCTTTAATTTTATGGCCATATTTCTTTGTCAAATGTTGTAAAGCTTGCTGTGCTAATTCTTTTCTAATAAAAGTGTCGCTTTCCTCCTCAGGAAGATGGTCCTTAAATGCGGGCAATTTTATTTTTCTGATTAAATAGGGAAGCGTTAATCCCTGCAATAATAAAGTGGTTAATATTACTATAAATGTGATAAACTGGATTAAGTTTCTTTGGGGAAAGGCTGAGCCATCGACTAATTGAAGCGGTATGGATAAAGCGGCAGCGAGCGATACAACGCCACGCATTCCCGTCCATCCCATTATAAAGGGTACTTTGAGGCTGGGGTTTCCTGTATCTGCTAATTTGATAAAGTTTCGGGCAATAAGCGTTACAATTACCGCACCGTACGCGGATAAAATCCGCACCACTACCAACACTGCCGTAACCAATAAGCCATACCCGATAGCAGCCGAAAAACTTACCCCATCCAGGCCTTTGGTGATTTCGGGTAAATCAAGCCCAATTAATAAAAATACGAGGCCATTGAGTACAAATACGATGCTTTCCCAAACATTTACACCACTCAGACGGGAAGCACTACTTAGAAAATAATGTCTTTTATGGGAAAGTAGCAAGCCGCCACTCACTACTGCCAATACACCGGAGCTATGCACTTCTTCTGCTGCAATGTACATTATATAGGGCGTGACAATAGTAAGTACAATATCCATATTTACATCGGTAGGCAAATATTTGTGAACTTTCATAAAAATCCATCCGACCAACAGGCCAATGCCAATACCACTAATCAGCATCCAACTGAAGCTCAATGCTGCATTCTGCCAGACAAACTGGCCTGTTGCCACTGCAATCATCGCAAAGCGAAAAATGATCAGTGAGGAAGCATCGTTCAACAAGCTTTCGCCTTCCAAGATAGACGCCATTCTTTTCGGCACTTTTATAAATTTCAGGATAGCACCGGCACTTACTGCGTCAGGCGGTGACACAATGCCTCCCAATAAAAATCCCAATGCCAAAGAAAAACCCGGTATAAAACTATTGGCAACAAATGCTACAGACAAGGCCGTAAGAAATACCACCACAAAGGCAAAGCTGCCTATTATACGCCGCCACCGCCATAGTTCTTTCCAGGATATAGCCCAGGAAGCATCATACAAAAGGGGCGGTAAGAATATAATAAAAATCAGTTCAGGGCCAATATGCAAAGCCGGAATCCCCGGTATTAAGCTTATCAGCAAGCCGGCAACTACAAGAAGCACAGGATAAGCTACTTTTATTTTGTTCGCGAGCATGATCAGCAATACTATGATGAGTATCAGCGCTAAATAAAAGGGAAAGTGTTTTATCATTGCAATATTCTTTAATTCAAATGCCTGTATTCAGTAAGAGATATATCCATGACCTGGTCAGCAATCTCAAAAATCCGTGCTGTCCATATCTTTTTTCTTGACAATCCTATTTTGGTCTTTGATGGATGGAGTGCGTTACAGCAACAAATGCTAATCTCATTCGTTTAAGCAATAAATGTTAATTTTATATGTTCAATTGACTATTTTGCAGAAATATTAAAATTTAAACTCAAGAGCACAAAGTCAATACGGTTTTTCTCTCATTATGAGCTAAAATGCCTTTGTCATTGATTGATTGTTTTGCTCAAGAAGCGATATGCAAATTAAGACTGGCGTTTGGCAACTGTATTTTATATTTAAGTCGGGATCTATGATGCTTATGTAGCAGGACTACATTGGTTTTGTATATGGATGCAATGCTTTAGGTACGGAGTTACCTTGCTTGAGGTACGGAGTTACTATGCTTGTGATATGGGACTGCTATGAAGGATTTATAGGTATGAATGTTGTACAATTTTGGCTTAGGTGCCGGAGTGAGAGAAGTAGGATGGTATTTATTTTTTCACGAAGGCACGGAGATACAAAGTATGAAGTGTTTGTGTGCTTTTTACTCACAAAGATTTTTTTTGCTCACAAAGTAGGCATGATGAGGGGATATTTATGGTTTGTGTATTAGGGAAATGTTTGGTATGTTTGTTGATTCATGCAAATTATTTATAAATTATGGCTAAGCAAATTGGGTTTGTCAAGGTGAGGGGGACGATTGGTGGCATCACTTTTTATAAGTTGAATGGTGGGTATTATGCCCGCCGGAAAACTTCATTATGCAAGGAAAGGGTGTTGCGGGATACGGCTTTTGCGGGGAGCCGGAGGAGTTCTGCGCTTTTTGGGACGGCTTCAAAGCTGGCGAAAGTAGTTTATAGAAGAATGCCTCTTAAAAAGAAAGGGCATGGGGTGATTGGAAAACTGACTGCAAATGCAAATAGGTTGTTGCATGATGGGATGGTGGCTGATGATGCGTTGGAGTTGTTGTTGGAAAAATATGTGGGTGCTTCTGCTAAGGTGATGTTGGAGCAGGCTGGAATGGGTGGAAGGGTAGAAATGTATCCAGGGGGAAATTCAGTTAGGAAGGGAATGGATGGTGTTGTAACTTTAGAGGAAGCAGCGTGTTGTTGGCAGGTTTTTAGGGAGGTAGCGGGAGCGTCTGGATAGGAAGTGGTATTATGGTCAATGTGGTAAATGGGAAAGAAGGAGACTTTTATTTTTGGGCGTTGGGGAGACGCAATGCATTGCGTCTCTACATTTTAAATGTAAATAGGCCATCTGGTTATAATGAAATCGAGCTGCCGGAGTTGCCTGAGCTGCGCTTTGCTTGCAAGGGGTTATTTATATTCAACTCCTGACGGAGTTGCTAAGGAAGAGTTCGAAATATGGGTATGACTTAGGGAATTCGCATTCCTCCAGCTGAAGCAGGAGGCAATTCAATTGCCGATGTTTGGGGGAGATTGCTATCTATTGATTATTCCGGCTGTATGTGCATATGATAATGGAAATAATAGTTTTTCGTAGTCTGCCAATTTATGCAGGTAGGCTTGATTAGAATCGAAGAGTATCCCGAACAGAGTTACAAGAGTTACAAGAGTTACAAGAGTTACAAGAGTTACAAGAGTTACAAGAGTTACAAGAGTTACAAGAGTTACAAGAGTTACAAGAGTTACAAGAGTTGCATAGGAATATTGGGCATGGAATCCAAGATAGGAAAGGAACGCTTGGATAACACTTGTAAACGTGCATTGGACTATGATGCCATAAGCTACAATTCCACAAAGTAACCAAATTATTGCCGTTTATTGAGCTAAAACAGCTTACTTATTTACCTGCCTTTTATTGACCTACCAAAAAGCCAGGCGTCCTTAATCCGGGATTTTGCATGAGTGAAAATACGACCGGTAGGGCGCTTGTGCCATTGGAAAATATTTTACTTCCTTGGGTAACGACTAAGGATGAAGCGGCCTCGCAGAGGATTTCAACTCCTGGGTTGATGGTCAAAACGGCGTTGTTGGTTACGACATATACTCCTCTCAATATATAACAACTATCGGTTGTCAGGGTAGGGCTAATGGTTAGGCTATTTTGTAAAATCGCCATTGGTTTTGCGTTTGTTTCCGGTCCTGCGGCTGCGAGGAGCACGAAACCTAAAATGAGTTTTTTCATTTTATTGAGTTTTTAAATTTAAAAAAATTGTTTATGTAATATTTTCCGGAATGATTACAGTAGAAAGGTGTGGAGAAGGGCAAAGATAAAAAGGCGAATCGTGCCAATTTTAAAGAAAAAAAGAGCTAATCGTGCCAAAATAGGGCGGAAGTGTTGGTGGGAGTGGGTTTCACGCGAAGGTGCAAAGGGCTCGCAAAGGCGGGAGAGGACTTGGGGGAAAGGTGAGTTAGTGAGTTGAAAAAAGGTGTAGGGCGCAAAAAGTTCGTTTCCCCTGGCCCTAAAGGGAGCGAACATTTTGAATGTGGTTTTCACTGATTTATTAAGTGATGGGATGGAAAATGGAATGAAGTTTATTTTTTTTCTTTCTCCCTTTAGGGCTGTGGCAAAAAAGAAAAAAGGTGCCATTCCTGCCAAAATATGGTGTAAGTGTTGGTGGGATCGGGTTTCACGCAAAGACGAGGAGGTCAGGATGGGCACACGAAGGGATTTGCTTCGCAGAGAAAGTTCGTGTGCCAGCATGGGTAGTGTGGGAATTAGAGCGGGGAGGGGGGCAGGGGTGAACCCTGCCCGTACGATTGTGTGTTTTTTGGGAATTTTGTGGAGGAGATATTGAAGAATCTTTTAAAGGTGCGGTGGAATTCGGAGGTGTCTTAAAATCCGGTGAGTAGGCTATTTCCGATATATTGCGGGCTTTTTTCTTTAGTGGAAATGCCGCATGATCTATTTTTTTCTTGAGGATGAAGTTGTGGATTGTTGTGCTGTGAAATTGTTTGAATTGGCTGTATAGATTTCGCTCGCTAAGTTGGAATTGCTCTGCTAAAAATGCGCAATAGATTTACAGCAAACTAACTCCGGAAATCTTCTCTACTTTCATATTCAGATGTTATCAACGTTTCCAATTCATCAAAATTTATTTTTAATGAGTTGGATGCAATTGAAATAGGAGAACCGTAAGTTTTAAAATTCAATTTCATAGCATATTTTGAAATTGAATGTTTGGCTCTATTAATGTATTTTTCCGGCTTATTGGTATGTAATATTAAAAACTTCGTCGACATAATCTGTTTCTTTTCTATTCCAGTAATATCGTCCCACTCAATCAGACCCATACTAGTTGCATTGGAATTATTTGTTATTCCGAATTGATCAATAATTAAGCCTGGCTTCTTATCAAATAATTTTAGAACAATAATTACAAAACATATACCAAAAAAAACAACGCCAGCAATACCTGAAATTCTAATAGTCTCTTGATTCCTAAAAATCGATGAAACAAATTTTTCAGGATTAATAACCATTAAATATCCACTTAAAACGAAGAAAGCGGATCCGATTATCGCTACAAGAGTTTTTTTCTTGCTAAGTTGAATTATTATTTTACCATCCATATTTACTTCAAATTTATTATTTCCCATAATATAAATTTACAGCATCTTGACTTATGCTACTTTCCTAAACTTCCACCAATCAGACCTCCGATTCCTGCACCTATAGAATATATATAGCTATGCTAGGCAAATATAAAGCTCCAAGTTATACATATACATATAAATATGAAATACTATACGACAAAATACTACGCTGTACTTAAAATATGCCTATTGCCTCATTTTTGAATTGTTTTTTTTACATTATAGATTACCTTTAAAATAACATTATCATTTAATTTTTGGGTCATTGCTTGCTTTTTCCGTGATCAAATTGTATAATAAATCGGGAGGAAGGATATCATTATTATTGTTAATAGTCATAATTAGTAAATACAAAGCATCATTTCGTTTTAAAAATATAATATTCATCGCAAGGCTTTTATTCCAAAACTTTGAAGTTTCTCCATAAATATCAACTGTCTTTTCATTGTTGTATTTTATTGAAAAGGTCTCAAAATTCAAGTTGTAAGCTTTTATACTATCGTTTTCCACAATATTCCTTAATGTATCACCACTATAAGTAAACTTAATCGTTTTTGCCTCTACAGGTTTTCCTGATATATAATTTATTTCAAAAAGCAACCCCTCATTTATTTTGTTATAAATACTCCCCGAGCTCATCTTTTCTTCTTTTGATTTTTCCACTTTAATCTGTTTTAAGGAAAATTTAAAGTCCATTGGTATCTTATAAACTGTAATGGAATATTTCTTGTCGCTGCCATAGTCGAACAAAGAGATTTGGTTTCGAACTTTACTGTTGTAATTCCAAACAACTGTAAGCTTATCTTTTTCATTTTTCGGAAATAGATTTTTATATTCATTTATTAGAGATTCCGAATAAAAATCGTCTTCATTAAAAGAAATTATTACTTGAACAATCTTCTTTACAACAAAAAAGCAAACGATCAATACTATGAACCAATTTACTAGTTTTCTAATTTTCATAAATATCCATTGTGAATTTATTATCTGACACCTTTTAAAATTGCTTGTTCTAATGGTATGAGTTGAGGTGCTATAAGATAAGTTATACCAAATATGTCAAAGCTTCCTGAGCCTGAAAAAAAGAAAAAAACCTTGTTCATTCCCGGGCTAATTTGGGTTCAAATTTAAAGTTATTGATCGGATATTTAAATTATTTTCCCGGTCAATGGAACCTTGCTGAGTAAGGTCCGCTTTACGTAAGCGGGATAAGCCCCCTCCATTCATCGCAAAAGGCCTTGAAGCGTGACTTCAGTTCCACAACGGTATCATTGTGCAGGTTGAGGTTGAATACTTCCTTGAAACTGTTTGCCGCTGCCCGCTTATGTTTGTGGTGGAAATTAGCCAATACATTCTGCATGTTGATCAGCGAAACGGTAGAAGCCGAGTAATGGTGGGCATATATCTTTTCAATCATCTCCCCGTTTGCTTCGTGGACAGGCTCTTGCTGTAAAGTTCAAAGCAGACCTCACGTAAATAGCTTTCCTGCTCCCGCAATAGCGCTGGGGCAAAGGGCTTGAAGGCATCCATACGATCCCGAGGGATCCGCAATTCTAGCTGTTGGCCTCAACCGAATGCATTGCCACGGCGGTAACCATTGCGCCAGCATGGGGTAGTGTGGGGATTATTGTGGGGAGTGGGGCAGGGGTGAACCCTGCCCGTACATATGATTAATATGTTTTTTTTGGAATTTTGTGGGAGATATTGAAGAATTTTTTAAAGGCGCGGAGTGGGGCAGGGGTGAACCCTGCCCGTACATATGATTAATATGTTTTTTTGGAATTTTTTGGGGGAGATATTGAAGAATCTTTTAAAGAAGGCGGGAGTGGGGCAGGGGTGAACCCTGCCCGTACCAAACTGCGGAATAGATCAATGGGTGCCGGCTGTGATTTAACTAATATGCCTCACCCAAGGGGATTCTTGTTTTTTCAAACAATTACGAGGCTTCCTTGTTAAGCTTCTTTTGAGTGCACCACTTTTTTTCGAACCGCTTACAGATAATGCGTTCAAGATAAATTGCAACTTTATAGCCTTTATTTTTTTTTCTTTTCAATATTTTCGAAAGATCCGAATACCAATTCCATGCCGAATATGATAAATCCATTATTCAAGAAGTTCAATAAAATTGCGGTGTTGCGGGCTAATGCTATGGGTGACTTTATTTTTTCCTTACCGGCTATCCAAACTTTGCGGGATGCATTCCCAAATGCCGAAATCGTATTTTTAGGGAAAAAATGGCATGAAGTTTTTTTAAAAGACCGGCCTTCGCCTGTGGACAGGGTCGTTGTTATACCCGATTATCCCGGGGTGGGCGCAGTGGAAGATTTCCAAATAGACGAGCTGGAGTGCGCCGATTTTTTTTCGAAAATGAGGGATGAACAATTTGACCTCGCCATACAAATGCATGGGGGCGGCAAAAATTCCAACCCTTTTCTACTGAAACTTGGTGCAAAATATACCTTGGGCTTACAATCGGCTGAAGCCATGACTTTAGACAAAAACATTCCTTATGTATTATTGCATAGCGAAATCCTAAGGTATCTGGAAGTGGTCACATCATTAGGCATCCCTTGTGCAAACTTGGAACCGGAATTGAAGGTTATGGACAGAGATCATATTGAAGCAGCGTCTCTTTTGGCAAGATTTGAAGGAGAACCTTTTGTAATCATTCATCCAGGGGCAACTGATTACCATCGGCGGTGGCCGGAGGAAAAATTCTCAGCCATAGTCAATTACTTGACGCAAAACGGTTTTATGGTCGGTCTTACAGGAACAGGGGACGAAAAGGGAATAATCGAAAATGTCCGGAAAGGCATAACACATCCGGATTTGACGGTAAATCTTTGCGATAAAATGTCTTTTTCCGGATTAGTGGGTATTTTGTCAAAAGCAAGTTTGCTGATTTCAAACGATACCGGTCCATTACATTTGGCTCGTGCCCTGAAGACCCCTACAGTAGGGATTATCTGGGCCATTAACTGTTTGATGAGTTTGCCGACCACAAGCAGCATTCACCGGAATGTGATTGAATGGAACCCCATCTGCCCATTTTGTGGAAAGGATTGCACGAAGGCCCGTAGCCATGACGGCACTTGCGAACATGAAATCTCCTTGGTAAGGAACATCCCTGTGGAAGAAGTGAAGGAAGTGGTGGATGAACTTTTGCAATTAAGAACCATACAATTAAGCAGTCATTAATTTGCTTATCCAACACAAAGTCTTTGTGAACTTGCATCGATTAATCCATAATTAATCTAAATGCCCAATTCATTCCTAAGGCAAACATAAAGTGCCCTAAGTAAATAAAGGTCAAATAAAGACCTAATTTAATCTTGGGTGGCAAAGGATGTAATCTTATAAAACAAAACCAAAAAACAACAGCTATAATTCCGGCTAAAGCACCGAACACCAAAGCGTTTAAATAAGAAGTAGGTCGTATTCCTGATAATATACTTAATTTAAAATAAACAACTGCAAACATGCAGCCAATAGCATAATGCAAAATATATCCCCAAAACACGGACTTAAAAGTCCCTGAAAGCTTTCGGGAAGTAGTGGTTTGCAAAGTGACCATGGTTCCGAGTATCTTTGGGACATAGAAGTTATTCCTTGTAACAAAGGAAGCCAGGTCCATAAATAAGGTCATGAGCCAAGTGCCCGCAATTCCTGCAATGATGCTGTAGATAAATTCCATATTTTAACCACTTATCTGATTTAAACTCTTGATGATTATAGGTTCCCTTTTTTATTTTACCTGATACCACCCGAACTTTATCCTCTTTGCCTAATCGGGAACATCGGCTCGGGAAGTTTGAATAATTGCAACAAATATACCATGTAATTTTAAAAAGAAATATTTTAGACCTGATTGACTTTGATTTTATTACATTATCACCTATTATATCTCCCCACCAATTCCAAAAGCCGCTCCTTCAACATTCCATCAAAATCCCCCACCATCCGCCATGACCAATTCCCTTCAACTGTTGCCGGCGTATTTACCCTGCTGTCTTCACCTAAACCTAAAATATCCTGAAAGGGGATGATTACGGTTTGGGCTACGGAGCGATAGGCTATTTCGATTAAGGTATCTGCTATGTTCTTTTCATCAACTTTATGACCGGCATATTTACTTATTTTATTTCTGGAATTATTATCAAGATATTGATACCAGCCGGCAGTTGTGTTGTTGTCATGAGTGCCGGTATAGGCAATGGAATCAGGGACAAAATTATGCGGCAGATCCCTGCTTGCGGCATCATAGTTCTCAAAGCCAAACTGCAAAACCCGCATACCGGGTAATTTTAAATCGTTACAAAAATCATATACACCCTGATGAAGTTCGCCTAGATCTTCCGCTATAAAGGGCATTTCGGGGATTTCCTTTTTAATTACTGAAAACAATTTTTCCCTTGGACCGTCTTGCCAATTTCCTTCTTTGGCGGTTTTTGCGGTTGCGGGGATTTCCCAATAATCGTAAAATGCACGGAAATGATCGAGGCGCAGGAGATGGCAAACTTCAATATTCCTTTGGAGACGCCGGATCCACCAGTTATAGTTTTCTTTTCCCAGGACATTCCAGTCATAAGTGGGCATTCCCCAAAGCTGACCGTTTTCATCGAAGTAATCAGGTGGTACGCCGGCCATAAATTTACAAATGCCTTTATTGTCGATCTGGAACAAATGGCGGTTCTGCCAGACATCTGCCGAATCTGCACTCATGTAAAAGGGGATATCGCCAATCAGCCGGATATTTAATTGCTCGCAATGCAATTTGAGTTCCTGCCATTGCTTTGAAAAGAGGAACTGAAGCCATTTCTGATAGTCAAGCTCATCGGTGTTTTCGTTTTCAAATTCTTTCAGGGCATTTGGTTCCCTGTCTTTTAAGGCATGCGGCCATTCATACCAGGCTTTTTCGCCGAATTTATTCTTTGCGACTATATACAGGGAATAATCATGCAGCCAGCTTTGCTGAGCACAAAATGTTTTAAATTCCTGTTTTAATTTTGAAAAGTGTCCTTCGGAAAACACTTTCCATGCTTTTTTAAACAGTTTCGATTTTATATCGGATGCGGAAGCGTAATCCACTTTGTTTTGGGCAGGAAGGCGTTGACTGTCCACCTCAGCGGCCATCAGCAATCCCAAAGGGATTAGTTTTTCAGGGTCAATATATAAAGGTTCTGAGGCAAATGTAGATACCGCGGCGTAAGGCGAATAGGAATTGGCTTTTGAAACAGGGTTAAGCGGCAGAATTTGCCAGTACTTTTGTCCTGAACAGGCAAGGAAATCAGCAAATTCAAAAGCTTCCTTGCCCAAGCCGCCGATACCGAAATCTGATTTTAAGGAAAATACCGGAAGTAAGATTCCGGCGCTTCTCTTATGCAGGGCAGGCAAAGATTCTAAGACAACAATTGGGAAATCCTGAAATAAAGTATTGGGATTCCATTCTTCTTTTTTGAATATTTCATCGGTAAAAATATTTTTCCACTTCTCCGGTCCACTTTGTCCTGAGGGAATATTTAATGGGTCATTAGATGAAGGAACCTTGCCTCCTCTGGGCAGGATCACCACAACTTCTTGTCCTTTATACCTTCGGGCAAAAGCGATATATTTTTCCGGGTCTTTGAATTTTAATGGTTCATACGCTCCTTTTTCGAAAAGGTCAGGGTATTTTTTCCTTAATGTCAGGAGCTTATGTAAAGTGAACAGTTTTATTTTTCCGTCTCTGCCGTTCCTGATCAAACTTGCCGCATCCGTTTTCCCCTCCACAATTTCATTTAAAAAAACATTGCGTTTCTCGTAATCTACGGCGCGTCGGTTATCCGGATCCACGAAACTTAAATCCCATAATTCAGTGCCCTGATAAATATCCGGGATGCCAGGACAAGTGCATTTTAGTGCTAACTGGACTAAGGAATTTATAATTATCCGATCTTCCTGTTCCGCGAAAAACTTATTCATCTTTTCTGCAATGGGATTTTGGGAATCCATAACCGATAATGCAAACTGAATCAATTGCCCTTCATAACTTTCATTTGGATTATCCCAGTTGCTATGCAGTTTTGCTTCCCGGGCGGCCTTTAATAAATATTCTTTAATCCGAAGCAAATACCCTTTTTTATCATCAAAAGGTAATGTTCCAAAAATAGTCTGGATGATGAAATACGCATCAGCCATAGATGTATCTCCAGTCTTGCCTTTTGTTTCCTTCATCCAGAGGCTTACATTTTCCAGCCAGTTTTCCGGTTCAAAACTGAGCGTTTGTAACCTTGCACGCACATCTTCCCCCCGTTTGGTATCGTGCGTTGCGGTTGAATTGAGTGTGTGAGGAAAATACTGTTGCCTTTCTTTCATTCTTTGATGGAAATCTGCCGTGGTTATCCCGAAAGTTTTTAAATCATCGCCGACTTCATTATGCGCAACAAAACGGAAATAACGGTACATGAGGGTGTCTTCCATGCCTTTTGCCATTAATGGGCCGGAAAACTGCATACAACGCCTCCAGAAATGAAGGCGTTTACCGATTGCATCCGCATCTGCCGGCTCATTGATTTCGGTAAAGCACTTTTTGAAAAATGCCAGTGCTTCGGGGGAAAAGGAATTGTCCTTGCTTATGCGGTCGGTTAAAGCCAGGAAGTTTTCTGCATCTTTTCCGTGTAAAGGCATAGTGTCCGGATAAAATCTGTAAACGGGGCAATTGATCAATAGTGCCGCGATGATTTTCCGGAAATCTTCTTTATTGATATGCTTAGGAAGTTTTATTTGTGGTAAGGCTAAAAAAAGCTCATATAGATTTTGTAGTTCACCTTCCATATTTTCAAATAAAATCTGCGCTTTGGCTTCTTTTAAGCCATGATGAATGTCCTCATTTTTATTGACGATTTGCTGATAAAAATTGTCGAAATCATGCTCCGCTTCTTTATTCGTGAGCGCTTTATTGACTATAGTCAGGAAATCATAACCGGTATTTCCTTCCACTGTCCAGTCGCTGGGGAAGGATTCGTTAAATTCCAATATTTTTTCCACGATGATATATACTTCATCGCCGAGGCATCCGCGCAGTTTATTGAGATAAGCTGAAGGGTCGTAAAGACCGTCCACATGATCAATCCTGATACCCTGGATGATGTCTTCGTTGACCAGTTGCATTAATAATTTATGGTAATTTTGAAAGACTTGGTCATCTTCCATATTCATGCAAATCAGGCTGTTGACTGTAAAGAACCGGCGGTAATTGATGCGGGAGTTGGTTTCCCGCCAGGAACATAGCCGGTAGTGCTGAGTATCTAAAATTGATTTTAAAAACGAGGAGTCTGCACTGAGGTCTTTTAATTTGTCTTTTAAAAAAGGAAGATGCGCGTCGGTAGTAGCCGGCCTTAAATCCGGCATTTCGGATTGAAGGCATTCCTCAATTATCCTGATGGATTTTTCGTTTAAAGGAAATTGATTGTCGAAGTATTGAATTTTAAATTTCCCGTTTTGGAAAACAATTGAAATTTCCCCCTTTTTCAAGGCTTCTTCTAAGGGTTTTCCCAGGAAGGGAGCCATAATTCTTTCATTGGGCTGATGGTCGAAATAAGCATTATAAACAGAGTCTTCGCCTTTTTCCAATAAATCCGCTATCCATTCATTTTGCGGGCTAAATGCCATATGGTTGGGCACAAAATCCTGAATCCATCCCATGCCGAGGCTTTTTAATCTTTGGGAAATGTTTTTTAATTGCGCTAATGTTCCTAATTCGGGATTTATCCGATTGGGATTGAGGCCGTCATAACCGTGCAGGGATCCGGCTACCGAGCAAAATATGGGGGATGCGTAAATCGTCTTTACGCCTAATTGATGCAGGTAAGGGATGATTTTTTCCAAGTCAGAAAAAGTGAAATCCTTATGGAACTGGATACGATAGGTGGATTCAGGCTGGTACATTGTAGTTAGCTAATAGAATGACGGATTCGGGTTCAATATTTATCTGGCTGGTGTAATCCACGGTGGGCATATCGTATTTTCCCTTCCAGTTTAAATCGGAAGATGCCAGCAACAGTCTCTTGGAAACGGTTTCTTCCTTTAAGCGCAGCGTTCTTTTTTCTTTGGAGAAATTGAATAGGCAATAGACATGTTGTTCTTTAAAGGATCTGTCCAGGATTAAAATACCTTTTTCTTCCTCGCAAAAAACTTCGACAGCCGAGCGTTCATAATTCATCAAAGGCGGTTCTGTTTTCCGAAGTCCAATGAGCTTTTTATAAAAACGAAACAAGATGCCATGCTGGCCTTCCCGCCGTTCTTTCCATTTTAATTGTGCGCTTAAAAATGTTTCTGGTTTATGCGGTATCGGCGGACGGCCTTGTGTCTGGAATTGGGCAAATTCTTCTTTTCTGCCTTTTACGATGGCTGCCCGTAATTCCTCATTTGAAAAATCGACGAAATAAGGAAATGGCGTGCCGGTCCCCCATTCTTCCCCCATAAATAAAAGCGGGACGAAGGGACTGGTCAGAATTACGGCGGCAATCAGTTTCTGCATTTCAAAACTCACTAACTGGGAAAGCCGTTCACCCATCATCCTGTTCCCGACCTGGTCATGGTTTTGGGCAAAAACGATGAAACGATCACCGGAAATGCCTGTAGTGGAAGTCCCAAACTTGCGGTGACGGTGATGCGAATACTGACCCGTAAATACATAGGCATCCTTATAGGATTTGGCCAAATCGGCAAGTCCATTAAAATCAGCATAATAGCCCTGCCGTTCCTGACCGGCTGACACTCTTAGCGCATGATGGAATTCATCGCACCATTGCGCATCGACACCGAATCCGCATTTTTCCTTGTCGCGGACAAAGCGGATATCGTTTAAGTCGGTTTCTGCGATGAGGTATTTTTTTGTGCCGGAATTTTTATTGTATTCTTCGACAAGATCAGATAATTCTTCGATGATATGGATAGCGCCATAGTCTTTGATAGCGTGAACGGCATCGAGTCTTAAAGCATCGACATGGAAATCCCTGAGCCATGTCAACGCATTTTCAAGATAGAAGCGGCGGACGGGATCGCAATAAGCATCGTCGAAATTAATGGCTTTTCCCCAGGGTGTTTTATATTTATCGGTAAAATAAGGACCGTATTCCTCAAAAATATTGCCCTCAGGACCTAAATGATTATAAACCACATCCAATATTACGGCAATCCCTTTTTGATGACAGGCATCTACCAACTGTTGGAAAGCAACAGCGCCGCCATAAGTATTTTGCACCGCAAATGGAAAAACACCATCATATCCCCAGTTCCGCACACCTGAAAACTGCGCAACTGGCATGATTTCAATGCCAGTGATGCCCAGGTCTTTTAAGTCATCCAGATGTTTGATCACTCCTAAAAAGCTACTTTCTTCGCTGAATGTCCCGACATGCAATTCATAGATAATATAATTGCCGATGGGTGGATTCTGCCAGGATTCGTCTGACCAGGCATAAGCGTTCAGGTCGATAGCCTGTGAAGCTTTATCTACACCAAGCGGTTGGGATAAAGAAGCGGGATCAGGTAATTTATGACCTCCATCTATAGAAAAGCAATACAAATCCCCCGGTTTTATTTCATTGGTTTGTAAGTGCCAGTATCCTAAATCCGAAGCCAGCAGTTTTAAATCCAGGTTCCGGCTTTCGTTATGTAAAATCACTTCTTTTGCCTTGGGCGACCATACAAGCACGAAAGCATTTGCGCCAATAAAGTTGATGCCTAAAGTTCTTTTATTGATGCCGCCCGGCTCATTCATAAATTAAGGATTAAATATTAAGGTTGTTTTTATGCTGCAATACGATTACTGATCTTCCCTGCACGGTAATTGTTCCTGTTGCGTGGTATTTGGCTCCTTCTTTCTGAACAAGGGCGGTATCAATCAGGCATTCCCATTCTTTTCCGTATTTTTCTTCGGGAAGATGGTATTCGACAGGCTCGTAATGTGCATTGAACAGGACATAAAAGCTGTCATCTTTTATCGGTTTCCCTTCTGCGTCAACCCGGCGAATCCCGTTTCCGTACATGAAAACAGCCAGTGATTTCGCAAAGTCATGATTCCAGTTTTCATCCGTCATTTCCCTTCCTTCCGGCAAAAACCAGGCGATGTCTTCAATTTCCTGCCCTTTTCCGGGTACGCCACGCAGCCAGCGCCGGCGACAGAAAACAGGGTGTGTTTTTCTTATTTGTATTATTTTTTTTGCAAATAACAATAAATCCTGATCAATGCTTTCCCAGTCGAACCAGGATATTTCATTATCCTGGCAATAAGCGTTGTTGTTCCCTTTTTGGGTTCTTCCTGCCTCATCTCCGGAAACAAGCATAGGAACGCCCTGCGACAAAAATAGGGTTACCAGAAAATTACGAGTTTGACGGCTTCTTAAATTTAATATTTCCGGATCGTCCGTATTGCCTTCTGCCCCGCAATTCCAACTCCGGTTGTGGCTTTCCCCGTCTTTATTGTTTTCTCCGTTTGCATCATTATGTTTGTCATTATAAGAAACCAGGTCATGCAAAGTGAATCCGTCATGTGCGGTTACAAAATTGATGCTGGAGGTAGGGTAGCGGTCATCTTTATACAAATCGGCCGAACCTGTGAAGCGGCGTGCAAATTCAGCCAACATACTTTCCGCGCCACGCCAGTAATCGCGGATACAATCCCTGTACATACCGTTCCATTCCGCCCATCCCGGTGGGAATTTCCCTACCTGATAGCCTCCCTCGCCCAGGTCCCAGGGTTCGGCAATCAGTTTTACCTGTGAAATCACCGGATCCTGATGGATGATATCAAAAAAAGAACCTAAGCGGTCCACTTCATGAAGTTCCCTTGCAAGTGTTGAAGCCAAATCAAAGCGGAATCCGTCCACATGCATGTCCAGAATCCAGTACCTAAGGCTGTCCATGATCAGACGCAGGACATTGGGCTGCACGGCATTCAGGGTATTTCCCGTGCCGGTATAGTCCATATAATATCTTTTGTCTTCCTGCAACCTGTAATACGCCGCATTGTCAATACCTTTAAAACTTAATGTGGGCCCCAGATGATTGCCTTCGGCAGTATGGTTATACACTACATCCAGGATAACTTCAATGCCGGCTTTATGTAATGCCTTCACCATTTCCTTGAATTCAATTACCTGTTCGCCGCAGGTCCCTGAAGAAGAGTAACGGACATCAGGCGCAAAAAAGCCAATCGTATTGTAACCCCAATAATTCACCAATCCTTTTTCGTGCAGCGCACCATCCGTCACAAAGTGATGGATGGGCAAAAGTTCGATTCCCGTGATGCCTAATTCTTTTAAGTAATTGATGGTGGCGGGATGGGCGATTGCGGCATAGCTTCCCCTGATATTTTCCGGGATATCAGGATGTAGCTGTGTAAAACCTTTCACATGTGCTTCGTAAATAATGGTTTTTTCATAAGGGATATTGGGGGGCTTATCGCCTTCCCAGTCGAAGGTGTTACCGACCACGATTGATTTTGGCATAAAAGCCGAACTGTCCGTTTCGCTGAGGATTAAATCTTTATTTTCTTGATTGAGGTCATAGCCAAACAAAGCTTCGTTCCAGATAATTGTTCCGGAAAAAGCTTTGGCATAAGGATCGATCAATAGTTTGTTTGCATTAAAGCGGTGGCCGTTTTCGGGTTCATAGGCGCCATGGACTTTATATCCATATAATTGTCCGGCCTTTAAGCCGGGGAGAAAAACATGCCATACATTGAAAGTCTTTTCCATTATTTTTATGACCGCACTGGGCTTTTCATCATTCGCATGGTCGAATAAACATAAATCAATGCCGGTTGCGTTTTCTGAAAATATAGCAAAATTTACACCTTTTTCATTCAGGCTTGGCCCTAAAGGGAAGGGGGATCCGGGATATTGGTTCATTGTATTTATCTTCTTAGGTAAAACTAATTACAACACGAAAGTCTAAATATAGTTTTTTATTTTGTTGAATTTAATGGGAAACATTTTTCCATAAAACAGTGCTGCCGGCTTTCCCGAAATCAGGGCTGGTTACGTAATTGAAAAAGGATGAGTAAAACCAGGATTATACTTTAAACGGGATAAAAGTGTGCGTTTTTTCAATAATCAAAATTCACTAAACTATGCCGCTTAAAATATAGTTGTTATTTTAATTTATAACGCGTAGCTCTTACGGCTCTGGTATTTTCACCCCAACCTTTGAGTCTTAACTTCACAAAAACAATTCAAATGCTCCAGGGGAGCCAAAATATGGGTAGTTGTTGAATATTGGTAGTTAATTAGCTACAGAGTAGCGTAATATAAATTCTTAAACATGAAAATAACATTGACAATATGTTTCGCTCCTATGGAGCTGTGTAATTCTAACCTTTTATGCTACCAATGTTAAGCTCCTCTGGAGCAATAATGCGTTGCTACCAATGTTAAGCTCCTCTGGAGCAATAATGCGTTGCTACCAATGTTAAGCTCCTCTGGAGCAATAATGCGTTGCTACCAATGTTAAGCTCCTCTGGAGCGATAATGCGTTGCTACCAATGTTAAGCTCCTCTGGAGCAATAATGCGTTGCTACCAATGTTAAGCTCCTCTGGAGCAATAATGCGTTGCTACCAATGTTAAGCTCCTCTGGGGCGATAATGCGTTGCTACCAATGTTAAGCTCCTCTGGAGCAATAATGCGTTGCTACCAATGTTAAGCTCCTCTGGAGCAATAATGCGTGGACTTGGTATAAAACCAAATCTGTTTTATGATTTAAAACACCGCATTCCATATCTATATTTAGGAGTTATACTTCAAACTATTGTCCTATCACGAATATAGTGACATGCAAAATATATTAAAATGCCGGCGTTGTTGTGTGTTTTCACCAACAACAAATTATGCACATGACACGATACTAGATAAATGTGTGCATTTTTTCGATAATCAAAATGCACTAAACTATGCCGCTTAAAGTATAGTTCGGTTAGGTTGTCTATCCCAATTTCATTTCAAGGGTTCCTTCTGCCTTTTCAGCCTGATTTGATTTGCCGGTTTCAAAACAATCATTCCCAATGGCGGCAGTGTTAAATGCAGGGAGTTTTCCCTTCCATGCATGGGCTTATTTTGAGGCAAAAGCATCCCGCTGTTTTCAATATGGCTTCCTCCGAATTTATCGGTATTCAAAATTTCCTCGAAGGAACAGTTGCCGTTTACGCCTACCTGATAATCATGCAGGACATTTGGGGTGGCATTGGCGATAAAAATTAAGTAATCATCCGGATTTTTACTTTTCCTGATCCAGCAAATGACACTGTTGGCGGCATCATTGAAGTCAATCCATTCAAATCCTTCCATGGAATAATTGTTTTCATATAAGGCGGGCTGTGAAGTGTAAAGGCGGTTTAAGTCCCGGATCAGATGTTGCATTTCCTGATGGAAAGGTTGTTCCAGCAAATGCCAGTCGAGGCTGCAATCGTGATGCCATTCGCTGAATTGTGCAAATTCGGCGCCCATAAATAAAAGTTTCCCGCCGGGATGGCCAAACATATAACCATACAACAATCTTAGGTTGGCCATTTTTTGCCATTCGTCACCCGGCATTTTGTTGATCAGCGATCCCTTGCCATGCACGGATTCGTCATGTGATAAAGGCAGTATGAACTTTTCGGAAAAGGCATAATGCATACTGAATGTCCATTGGTCCTGATGATAAGAACGATAGATCGGATCATTACTGAAATAAGCCAAAGTGTCGTGCATCCAGCCCATCATCCATTTGAAATCAAACCCTAAACCACCTTCTGCCACACTTTGGGTAACGCCCGGGAATGCGGTGGATTCTTCGGCGACGGTAAATGCATCGGGGAAATGGGTATGTACTGCCGTATTGAATTCCTGAAGGAAAGCGATGGCTTCCAGATTTTCTCTTTGTCCGAATTTATTGGGTATCCATTCCCCTTCATTCCTGGAATAATCCCGATACAGCATGGAAGCTACTGCGTCCACACGAAAACCGTCGATATGAAATTCTTCCAGCCAATAGAGCGCATTGGAAATAAGGAAAGATTTCACCTCATTGCGGCCATAATTAAAGATATAGCTTTTCCAGTCGGGATGGTAGCCTTCCCGTGGGTCGGCATGTTCAAATAAATGCGTGCCGTCAAAAAAATACAAGCCGTGCTGGTCGCCGGGGAAATGGGAAGGGACCCAATCGAGGATTACGCCGATTTTCATTTTATGCAGTTCATTGATCAGGAATTTGAAGTCGTCCGGACTCCCAAACCGGGACGAAGGCGCAAAATAACCGGTTATCTGATAACCCCAGGAACCGAAAAAAGGATGTTCCATCACCGGCATCAGTTCTACATGCGTGAAACCCATTTCTGAAGCATATTGCGGAAGCTGAACTGCCAGTTCGCGAAAATTCAGCCAGCGATTCCCTTCTTCCGGTACACGGCGCCAGGAGCCGAGGTGGACTTCATAGACACTCATGGCCTGTTCTGCAATATTGGTTTTCTTTCTTTGCGAAAGCCATCTTTTGTCGGCCCATTTGAAACCGGATTTTGAAACTTTCGAAGCTGTATTTGATGGCATTTCCATTTCAAATCCAAAAGGATCGGCTTTGTCCACCGTATAACCGGATTCATTTCCGATATGGAATTTATATAGGGAACCGTTTTCTATTCCCGGTATAAAAATTTCCCAGATCCCGCTGTTGTCCCAGCGTGGGTTCATGGGGTTTCCGGCTTTGTCCCATTGGTTAAAGTCACCGATTACGGAAACGAAATTTGCTGCCGGTGCCCATAGGGCAAAGTAAACGCCGGGCGTTCCGTTAAAAGTTACCGGTTGTGCACCGAAGTGTTTATACAACATATAATGCCTGCCGCTTTGGAAGAGGTTAATGTCAAATTCTGAAAACAGGCTACAGTGCCCGCCCTCCAGGACAGGGTTATTGTTTGTTGCTTTCGGTGTCTTCTTCACTTGTTCCTCTGCATTCATTATGGGTTTCTTCATTTTGGAAAATACTTAATATGCCTTTGAGGGGGATGATCACCCAATCAGGCCGGTTGTTTAATTCATAATTTAATTCATAAAAAGCTTTCGACGAAAGAAAGATATGAAGTAAGATTTCAATGTCTTCTTCCGCTTCGGGGATCAGCCGGCTGCCCCTTACTTTTTCAAGATAAGCTTGGAGAAAGAATCCTGACATATAATAACTCCACATTTCAGAATAAGGGGTCAGTTGTTCGATATCCTCCTGGCGGGTTTTGCCTTCCAGGAAAAGGCTGGCAAAAGCGGCATAATGAAAAGAACGGACCATTCCTGCAACATCCCTTAAGGCGGCAAACTTCAATCTTCGTTCGCTATACCTTTTGGCGGGTTCGCCTTCAAAATCCAAGATCATCAAATCTTTACCAGTAAACAATACTTGTCCTAAATGATAATCACCATGTATCCTGATCTTCAGGAGATCCATTTTGTGACTATATACTTTTTTCATGGATTGCAGTATTTCCGCTTTTAAATCCAGTACTTTCTGGGCAGTTTCCTTTACTTCTTCCGGCAAGCTGTCCATATTTTTTTCCAGGCTTTCAAAGGATTCCCGGACCAGTGTGCTTAAAGAAGAAAAGATGGATCTCTGGTAATGCAGGGAATAGGGCTCGGGTTTAAAATCAGGCGAATGATTTGCGGATGCGAGCAACAAGTGCATTTCCGCAGTCCGTTCGCCGATCAGTGCCGCTTGCTGCGCTACCGTGGAATTAAACAGGGAGCGGATTTTTTCCGGCAGGTTTTCATATTTACAGGGATTGGTAATTGTCCCGAAATATTCCGGTTTGGGCAAATCTTCGGAGGCCAGTATGAGGTCATTGAAAACATCCAGTTTTTCCAGCATATACTGCCAGGCATCACCGGAATTCTCTACCATTTGCTGCATCATGGCAAGTGTCAGTTTCCCCTTCTTTGAATTTAATTCCATCGTTCCCAAAAATGGGGGGGCATAAGCAAAGGATAGTTCTTCCGTTAACAAACGCGTCATTTCCTGGTCGGGATTGATATCGTAATCTACTTTCCGGTAAAATTTAAGGTACAGTTTATTCCCAAAAATAACTGAGGTATTACTTTGCTCGGCATTCAGTACCCTGGAACTCAGATCTTCTGCGTTGACCGTTAAATCATTTAATAATCCGCTGCCCTGATAATTGATTTGATTCTTCTTTTTAAACTCATTTCCTAATATTTGCTGCAGTATATAAGCATGTAGCCTTTGATCAAATAAAGCATCGCATAAAAAACCTTCCTGCCCGTTTAGGGTAACTGCACTGATGATGCTTTGCGGGTATTCTTTTAAATAATCCTCTTTTTCTTTCGGCACAAAAATAAGGGGAAGCTGATAGATTTCAGGTAAGCCGTAGTAATAATTAATTTTAAATAAAACCCATAATACGGTTTCGTTTTCAGCGAAAGTAACCGTCGCTTTATCTTCTGTTTCAATATGCTGGATATCCCGTTTCTTGCCTCCGAACCAGCGGACATTTTTTAACCATTCCGGCAAAATGTTTTCCACCAAAGTTTTTTTGAAATTGCCTTTCCAGATATCATCCAGACTTTGAAGCTGATATTTAGAGGCATGTTTTTTTTGCTCTATACCGGAAGCGATATTGATTAAGGAAAACCACTGGAAATCATATCCGCTGAGGGAAAGGAAATACCGGGCGTCTTTTATGACCGGGAATTTATTGCGGCTTTGCAATTCTACTGGTTGGTAACCTTCGAAAGCTTTTAAATCTATTTCCGCAGGCTGGGTATACCTTGAAAGGTTGACGACTACAAGAATGGTTTCTTCCTCATAAGTTCGGGTAAACGCCAGTATTTTAGCATTGTCCACGAAAAGGATTTTGAAATCACCGCGTCCGAAAGCGGGGTGTTTTTTGCGCATGTCAATGATGCGTTTCATATACCACAACAGGGAGGAAGTGTTGGCAGACTGCATTTCCACATTCACGGATTCGTAATGGTAATCCTGATCCAGGATTAAGGGCAGGTACATTTTATGTGGCATTGCCGTTGAGAAACCCGCATTCCTGTTGGATGACCATTGCATGGGCGTGCGCACGCCATCACGGTCGCCGAGATAAAAATTATCGCCCATGCCGATTTCGTCGCCATAATAAATTACGGGTGTTCCTGGCAGGGAGAACAATAAAGAATTAATCAGTTCTATTTTCCGTCTGTTGTTTTGCATCAAGGGCGCTAAGCGCTGGCGTATGCCCAGATTGATGCGCGCTTTGGGATCGGTCACATATACTTTATACATATAATCACGCTCTTCGTCCGTAACCATTTCAAGCGTGAGTTCGTCATGGTTCCGGAGGAAAATTGCCCATTGACAGGATTCTGGTATTTCCGGTGTCTGATCGAAAATGTCCGTAATCGGGTATCGGTCTTCCATTTGCATGGCCATGAACATCCTGGGCATGATCGGGAAATGGTAATTCATCTGGCATTCGTCGCCCTCGCCAAAATAAGCAGCGGCATCTTCCGGCCACATATTGGCTTCTGCCAACAGTAAGGTTCCGGGGTAATGGGCATCCACCCTTGCTCTTAACTTTTTTAAAAATTCATGGGTTTCAGGAAGGTTTTCACTGTTGGTCCCTTCTCTTTCAAATAAATAAGGGACGGCATCCAGCCGAAAGCCATCCACGCCCAGTTCACACCAGAAATCCAGTACTTTAAATACTTCTTCCTGAACTTCAGGATTGTCAAAGTTTAAATCGGGCTGATGGTGGAAAAAACGATGCCAATAATATTGGTTGGCTACCGGATCCCATGCCCAGTTGCTGGTTTCGTAATCCTGGAAAATAATGCGGACATCCTTGTATTGTTCCGGATCGTCTGACCAGACATAATAATCTCTTTCTTTGCTTCCTTTTTCCGCTGTCCGTGCGCTTTGAAACCAGGGATGCTGGTCGGAAGTATGATTGATGACCAGTTCCGTGATTACTTTCAGCCCGCACGAATGCGCCTGTTCCATAAACTCCTTAAAATCGTCGATATCGCCATAAGCGGGGTTGATGCTGTAATAATCGGCAATGTCATAACCGTCATCCCGAAGAGGGGAGGGATAAAAGGGCAAAAGCCAGATTGCGGTAATGCCCAGATCTTTTAAATAATCCAGTTTCCCGATCAGTCCGCGAAGGTCGCCAATACCGTCGGCGTTGCTGTCAGAAAAAGCTTTCAGGTGTAATTCATAGATGATGGCATCTTTATACCAGTATATATCGTTTTGTTCCATTAATTAGTGTTGTTGCATTGTTGAAGATGAACTCTTTCTTGTTTTTAAAAATCGCTGAATCAGGAAATCGATAAAATATGTGCCGGTTTTGTATTGGGATCCAATGCCACATAATTGCTGTTGTTGTTCCAATAATAGGTTTCGTTATTTAAATGATCCGTCACTTTGAATTCTGTTCCATAAAATTTACGGGTTGCTTCATTATTGAAATAAACCAATCCGCTTTGTGCATGATATGGATCGAGATTGATGATGATGATTAAATGATGGTGCGTAAGCGGGTCTGTTTTTAAATAAGCGATGATTTGGTCATTGGTGGATTCCAAAAATTCGATATTATTGGTCATTTGCAAAGCCTTGAATGTTTTCCTCAGCTTGTTGGTTTGTTTAATGGTTCCCCATATCCTCATCTCCGCAACCGGTGGCCAGTACTTGATTTCATATTTTTCATTGTCTGTATATTCTTCTTTTCCCCTCGCAGGTTCGTTGACGGCTCTTTCGAATACGGGGCCATATATGCCATAATTGGAAGAAAGTGTGGCGGCAAGAAGGAAGCGAATGATATGCGCATTTTCACCGCCCTCCACGAGGTGTGCCGGTAAGATATCGGGTGTGTTCGGCCAAAAATTTGGCCTGAAATAGTATTGTTTGCTGCCTTTTGTCAATTCTGTTACATATTCTTCCAGTTCTTGTTTTGTATTCCTCCAGGTAAAATAAGTATAGGATTGCGTGAAGCCGATCATGGCGAGATATTCCATTATATTGGGCTGGGTAAAGGCTTCGGCCAAAAATAACACATCGGGATTTTCCTTCCTGACCCATGCAATCAGCCATTCCCAGAAGCGTAAGGATTTCGTGTGCGGATTATCCACCCTGAATATCTTTACGCCTTTGTCGATCCAGAAGTTGAACACGCTCAACAGTTCCTGCCAGAGGGAATGCCATTCTTTGGATTCAAAATCAAAAGGGAGGATATCTTCATATTTCTTGGGCGGGTTTTCGGCATACTGAACGGTTCCGTCCGGCCGCCATTTAAACCATTCCGGGTGTTCTTTCACATAAGGGTGATCGGGCGCGCACTGGAATGCGATATCGAGGGCTATTTCGATATTTTGTTTTTTAGCTTCATTTAAAAGGTATTTAAAGTCTTTTAAATCGCCCAATTCTTTATGGATGGATTTATGTCCACCTTCATCATTTCCTATGGCCCAGGGCGAACCCGGATCTTCGGCGGTGGCGGTCAGGCTGTTATTTTTCCCCTTTCGTTTTTCTTTTCCGATGGGATGGATGGGCGGTAAATACAGGACATCAAAGCCGGCATCCGCAAGTCGGGGCAATTGGGAAACCACATCCCTAAATGTGCCATGTTTGCCTTCTTCTGTGGAACAGCTTCTCGGAAATAATTCGTACCAGGTGCTGAATTGCGCTTTTTGCCGCTGGATATCGATTTTATAGGTTTTAGAGCTGCTTGTTTTTTCTTTTGGGTTGATTTTTAAAAGCTTATTGAAAAGTTCAAGATGGATCGTGTCGGGTTTTAAGCCTGCTCCTTCATGTTCTTTTAAAGAATTCTGGATTTCCTGTTTCAGTTTGGGGTCGGAGGTCTCTTTAAGGATATGTTGCAGGATTTCTATCCCCTTAAGCTGTTCGATGGATGTGTCTGCACCGGCTTTTTCCATTTTGTCAAAACTGTCTTTCCAGCTTGCTATTTCGCTTACCCAAGCCTGTATCCTGAATTCCAGGATGCCTATGGTTTCAGGTAAAAAGGAAGCTTCCCATTTGTCGTTAGCCAATAATAACATTTCGACTTCCTGCCATTTTTTTTGTCCTGCTTTTTTGATCTGTAATCTGGCATATAAAGTATCATGGCCGTCTGCGAAGATATTTGCGCTGAAAATTAAGGGGGTGTCAATGGCGCCTTTTGCGGGATAGTTTCCGCAGGCGACTATTGGGTTGATGTTTTTTATAATGACTCTTTTTATTCCGTCTGGTGGATAGGTAGTGGATAATATTGAGGGCATCTGATGTTTTATTAAAGTAAATGCAAACTCCGATATTGCCTGTGAAAAGAAATCCCTATTCAAAAAATCAAATAAGGGATAAAGCTTTTTAAAGGCAATTAAAGAGGGAAATTATTCAACAAATAAAGGGGGAAAATGTTTGTTGGTCTTTTTGGGAGAGGGGCGATTTTTTTTAACCACAGAGGACACAAAGTTTTTCACAGAGGGCACAAAGGTATTAGGAATTTCTTTGTGCCCTTTGTGTCTTCTTAGTGTGGTTAATTTTTTCAGACAAGCTTTCACAAAGTTCCGTTGATTATGCGCTTTATCCCGTGTTTTAAAAGGATTACATTGAAATTTATGAGCAATCCGAGTTTGTATTTGCCGAGTTTCATATAGGTAAGTGTTTGCGCTAAATGGATGTCGTTTAAAGTTTCAACACTTTTTATTTCAAGCACTACTTTGTTTTCAACCAAAATATCAATCCGGTAGCCGCATTCCAATTTCACTTCTTCAAACACTAAAGGCATTGGTTTTTCTTTTTGTACCATGAGGCCTTCTTTTTGTAACTTATAAAATAGGCATTCTTGATATGCACTTTCCAAAAGACCCGGACCTAATGTTTTGTGTACTTCAATTGCGCACCCTAAAACTTTCTTTGCTATTTCATTTTCAGACATGTGTTTATTTTTTTTAAGGATAAAGGAACACTTTCATAAATGAATAAAGATAGCGTTTGTTTTTAATGTTGATGTATTATCTGATTGGAGGTGTTTTTTTTAACCACAGAAGGCACAAAGTTTTTCACAGAGGGCACAAAGCCATTAGGAATTTCTTTGTGCCCTCTGTGTCTTCTTAGCGTCCTCTGTGGTTAATTTTTCTCCTTCAATTATTTTCCCGTTTCCATATTCGGAGCATCAACGGCTTTTGATTCAGGTGAACCTTTATGGCGGAGGTAAATCGTTAAAAACACGATGGACGCCACGGACAGGAATTCGCTTTGCCAGTTTTGGAAAGTTTCAAACCAAAAATTGGGCTGGCCTAAATAAGCAATAACGCTGTCTTCGGGAAGGTGTTTTATAACTTGCTCCACATTGTGGTCCTGCCAGCTTCCGTAGAGGTGCATTCCCCAACTGACGAAAAACAAGATGAAAAAGCAAATGGATAAAGAGTGACTGTACAGTTTGAGTACCCATCCGCCTTTTTTCACGGGCCAGGGTGCATCGGCATTAGGGACAGGTTCGCGGTCTGTATCTTCTTCACCCTCAAGTTTCTTGGATTCGGCTGAACCAATCTGACGCAGGGAGACGGTCAGCAACACATACAGCGCCATTTGCAGGAATTCACTTTCAAAATTTTCAAAGGTGGCGGAAATAAAGTGGCCGCTTTTCAAATAACTGCCAAACCCAATTTCAGCGGCCTGCTCTTGCTTTAAATCTTCATTATGTGTTTTCCATCCTGCAAATGCCTGGGCCAGAAGCGTGACAAGGAACAAGGACAGAAATACAATAGTGAGGCCATTACGGTATAAAAAAGAATAGGGTTTGCTCCTTTTGGTCATAAATGTGGTTTTTTGAATCCATCCTGCTTTCTTGTTTTATGAAAGCAATGAATGATATCGTTTTAAAACGCTTTAAAAACGGAAAGGTTGTTTCTTTTGAATATTATGTAGATTTTCTCAGAAACTTGAAAGCATTTGCTGCCGTGAGTTTCCATAATATATGGGCTTTGCATTATGGAAAGTTGAATTCCTTATTCTTTTTATTATACTTTAAGCGGCATAGTTTAGTGCATTTGATTATCTAAAAAATGCACACATTTATCTCGTATCGTGTCATGTGCATAATTTGTTGTGGGTGAAAACACACAACAACGGCGGCATTTTAATATATTTTGCATGTCACTATATTCGTGATAGGACAATAGTTTGAAGTATAACTCCTAAATATAGATATGGAATGCGGTGTTTTAAATCATAAAACAGATTTGGTTTTATATTAAGCCAACGCATTATTGCTCCAGAGGAGCTTAACATTGGTAGCATAAAAGGTTAGAATTACACAGCTCCATAGGAGCGAAACATATTGTCAATGTTATTTTCATATTTAAGAATTTATATTACGCTACTCTGTAGCTAATCAACTGCCAATATTCAATTGCTACCAATATTTTGGCTCCTCTGGAGCATTTGAATTATTTTTGAGAAGTTAAGAGCCAAGGGTTGTGTTAGCTACAGCGGGATTGAAAAGCTAAAATTATTGCTATTTGTTTAAGAATTTAT
>Ga0160467_100096_pt1 | contig 128198 bp, 109 predicted proteins | sample HID1972I_E11MG_FD_108221 | JGI IMG/M metagenome (GOLD analysis project Ga0160467, IMG submission 108221) | Enriched pill bug-associated microbial communities from UW Madison campus, WI, USA - HID1972I_E11 MG | ecosystem: Host-associated > Arthropoda: Insects > Digestive system > Unclassified ... | reverse complement strand
GATTCCTCTGTAGTTCAGTCGGTAGAACGGCGGACTGTTAATCCGTATGTCACTGGTTCGAGTCCAGTCAGAGGAGCCATATTTAAGAAGCCTGCTCAGGAAACTGAGCGGGCTTTTTGCTTTCAGCGGCGACTATAGCGACCCGGCTGTTCCGGCCCCTGCGCTGATCAGTACTGGCATCCCGGCACGACGGGTTAACGCGGCACTGACCACTGCGGCATCCACCTCGGCACCCTGAGACACATTATTCAGCGTCGATGTCATCGGTAACGGGACTTTCCTGTCCGATTCAAACTCTGCCCTGTTACGGGACAAAGGCTCATGCACTTCCAGCCACCGCCGCCCGTCCGGTTCTATAGTGGCTTTCACTGGTCTGTCGATCAGCTGTACCCGCGTTCCCACCGGCACGTTATCAAACAGATACTTAATGTCGTCTTTACGCAGGCGGATACATCCCTGACTGACGCGCAGGCCGATGCCAAAGTTGGCGTTGGTACCGTGAATAGCGTACAGCTTACCAATGTAAATTGCGTACAAGCCCATCGGGTTATCCTCGCCTGGTGGCACGAATGCAGGCAAGGTTTTCCCTTCTTTTGCATACTCGCGTCGGGTATTCGCCGTCGGTGTCCAGGCCGGGGCCTCCTGCTTACGCTCGACCTTTGTCACCCAATTACGCGGCGTCTCACGCCCGGCCTGCCCGATGCCAATCGGCAAAACCTCAACCGTGCCACCCTCTGCCGGGTAGTAGTAAAGTCGCATCTCGGCGACGTTAATCACAATGCCCTCGCGTACCGTGTCCGGCAAGATAAGCTGTTGCGGAATGGTCAACGCAGTACCCGCTTTCGGCAGGAACGGGTCAACGCCAGGATTGGCCTCCAGCATGTTGCTGAACCCCTGTCCGTACTGCGCGGCAAAATATTCCAGCGGCTGGGTATTCCCCTCCGGTACGGTAACGATTAACGGCGCGCCGACCAGCCGACTCCCTTCGGGAGGAAGCGGATAGGTAACCGCCTGGGCGCTTTGGATAACGGCGGCGAGCCCCAGGGCAAGCGAAAGTATACGAATCATAATTTCCCTATTATTGACATGATGGCGATAGGCTAAATATAGCCCTCTACATCGGGAGCGCAATCATCCTCATTTAACCGGCATCGCCAGCGCCGCACGTGGCAACCTGGCGTGGTGTGGGTCATTACCCGACGCCGGACACCCGCAAGTGACTCAATGTGTTGCAGCCATAAAAAAACCCCGCACCGGCGGGGTTTCCATATTCAGGCTTCTGCGACGTGCAAACTTACTCGGTTTTGCTTTCAGCTGATTTCAGCTCGCCCATCACTTTCAGCTTTTTAGAGATCTCGCGACGCTCTTTAGACAGCTCAGCATTTTTGATGATGTAGTCGTCCACGCGATCTTCGTAGTCGGTTTTCATGCTGGAGATGATGCCCTGAATAGCTTCAACGCTCATACCTGGTTTGATGTAGTCACTGAGGTTATCAAGCAGCAGCACACGCTTCTGGTTGTCACGGACCTTTTTCTCAACGTCCTGAATTTCGCGCTGCAGTTTGTTTTTACGACGGAACAGACGAACAAACTCCAGAACGTCCTGGAACGAAGGTTTGGTTGTTTCCATTTTTATACCCCTGATAATTGAGATTCGGATTCGTAAAACAGCCGCTACGGGTAAACATAACTGCTAGCGGCCGCGAATGACAATGGTTTTTGCTCTGCCTCAATCATAACCCTAAACGTAGCTGAATCGAAACAAGCACGCGGCAAACCGTGACCGGGTGGGCGTTATTTGCGCAACGCCCGACAGATCAGATGTGACAACAGTTCCAGCTGTCGCGCCAGCTCCATGCTCAACCAGACGTAACCATGCATCGGTGTTTCCGCCAGATCTTTGCCTTTATAGTCATTCATCAGCTGACGTAACTCGACGACGATATCGTTCAGCTTTTCGTTGTTAGCCAGAATCGGCTGCGGATTGCCTTCATACAGCGCGTGCGCAATGGTGAGCAACGTCTGCTGGGTCATCTGCTGCATGTCACGCAGGGTGTGGGCGTTGAGCATCAGATAGTGGCTGTCGCGCGAGGCCCACCAGGCATTGATTTGCAGTTCAAGCATACAGACCAGATTACGATTCACCGTCTGAATGCCTTCAAAGATCGATTTCTGAATGTGGGTCTCTTTACTGGCGGGCGTTATCAGGCCACGCATCTTCACCACGTCGTTCAGGACTTTTTGCAGTCGGCGTTCAAGGCGCGGGCGTTCGAGTAAGTTCGGCGAGAATCCAGTTTGATAGAGACGGTTAAATTCAGTGACGTAGTTTGCCATCTGAATACGCCAGTGGAGAAACGCCCGCTGCGGCCAAATCCCGGTAAACAGCATCGCCAGCAGCGAACCGATAATCACATCCCCGCTTCGCCATAGCGCCATGTGCATATCGCCGGGTGGCGCACCGACAACCACCGCCAGCGTGATGCCAATCAGCAGCGCCTGATACGGTTTATTACCCAGAGCCAGCCAGCCGCAGAGGAACATCGCCGCCGCGCACCACAGTAGCATCAACGGCAGCGACATCAGCTCCAGCTTCAGGGCCACCAGCCCCAGTACGGAGCCGAAAATCGTGCCGCCGATACGCTCAAATGCACGTGGGACCACGTTTCCCCAGAAAGAGATGGGCCCCATGATAACGACCAGCGTAATGAGCGGCCAGGTCCCCTCAGGCACGTGAAAAAGGCGCACCAACAGAAACGTCAGCACAAACGCGAGAGCTATACGCACCCCGTGAACCACACGGTAGTTGCGGTATAAACGAATTTCAAAAGGACTCAGTGATTTATCAGCGCGCACACCTGCACTCCGGCCAGAGCAGAAAACACAATTGTATCTGTTTTTCTGCCACTGGCATCACGGATACGTAAATAACCTTTTAAAAAGCAGGCTTGTTTACCTTAAACAGCGCGTTTTTTAACAGGTACATACATTTCGATATCCCAGTGACCATCCTGATTACCGTCATTGAGATAAAGCTCGAAGCAGGGTTTAGCCTCTAACTCGTAGTTTTTGTCTTCCAGCACGCTGTTGAAGAACTGATACCACGGGGTGGAGAAATCATGATTGACCACGCGTGCAGCGGCTTTGGCGTACATTCCCGCAGTGATTTCGGTGACAATCACCCCTTCACTATTGGCAGGTATCGTGAATCCGTCTTCCACGGTGACCACGGTGTCAGCCCGCAGCTTTTCCGCCGGCACCTCATCAGGGTTATCGTAGTATACCGCCACCCACTCTTTGGCGTGGATCTTGTGCCCGTTCACCCACATCGCCAACTGCTCAAAGCCCTGTTTGATGGTCTGCTCCCATGGGCCAACCATATGAAAACCGGCGATGACGCGACGATTTTCCTGAGTAATGCTGTATTCCATATTGCCTCCGCTAACATAGTTACTGGACAAATATACAGTTAAAATCTAGCAAACAGATCTGAAGGAGTATGTGCGATGTTTCACAAATCAGGAAAGTAAAACGCCCTCCGAAGAGAGCGTTTGGTCAACCGCAGTTGGCTCAGGATTTATGGTGCATCCAGTCGCTCAAACGCGAGAACATGCCGCCTTTGCCCACGCTTTCCAGCGTCACCAGTGGCCAGTGAGCAACAATCTTATCGCCGTCGTAGAGTTCAATTTCCCCGACGCGCTGATGGGCCGCGATTGGCGCATCCAGCTCTTTTTTGTCCATCACGTATTTGGCTTTGATTTTCGGCACTTCGGCTTTCGGTAAGGCCAGCCAGAAGTCTTGATCGGTGCCCAGATTGATGTGTTCTTTATCGCCGTACCAGATGCGCTCAGTGCCGACTTTTTTGCCGGTATGCAGGATCTGAACGGTATCGAAATTCTGCTGACCCCAGTGCAGCAGCTTACGCGCCTGGTCTTCACGTCCTTTCGAGCTCTCAGCGCCCATGACGACCGCAATCAGACGGCGCTTACCGTCAACCGCAGACGCAATGATGTTAAACCCGGCGGTAGCCGTGTGGCCCGTTTTCAGTCCATCTACGTTCAGGTTTTTATCCCACAGCAAGCCGTTACGGTTGTTTTGGGTGATGCCGTTCCAGGTCAGGCTCTTCTCGCTATACATATGATAGAAGTCAGGCTCACCATGAATAATTGCCCGGGATAATACCGCGAGGTCGAACGCCGAACTGTGCTGTCCTGGCGCATCAAGACCGTGCACGGTTTCGAAATGGGTATCTTTCAGGCCCAGTTTGCTCACGTAATCATTCATCATTTTGACGAACTGTGGCTGGCCACCTGCGACGTAGTCAGCCAACGCCACGCAGGCGTCATTCCCGGAATCGACAATCAGTCCGCGGCTCAAGTCATGCACGCTCAGACGATCGCCCGCCTTGAGGAACATCAGAGACGATCCGTCAAAAACAGGATTGCCCTTTGCCCAGGCATCGCGACCCACGGTGACCATGTCATCTCCGGTAATGCGATGGCTGTCGATCGCGCGGTCAACCACATAACCGGTCATCAGCTTTGTGAGACTGGCGGGGTTGCGCTGCTGGTGTTCGTTACCAGCGGTGAGGACCTGGCCGGTGGTGTAATCCATCAGCACCCAGGATGCGGCCTGGATCGCAGGAGGTTGTACCGGTGCGGGAATATAATCTGCAGCAACTGCGCAAGAAATGCTCGAAGCGAGCAAAGAAACAGCAATAAAAAAACGGCCTTTCAACAGCATATCCTCAACTTTTCGTATTCCCGTTCTTTTTACGGCAGTTACGCTTTGCTGACAGCGTTAAATTGCAAGAAAGTATGACATTTCCTGCGAGCGACACCGAGGATCACCGCGCCACGCTTCTGATGATCGGGCAAATCGTTTACCATTACCGGCTAACGCGCTCACGGGTAACAGACAGACTATGCAAGAAACGCAACCGCAAGCCGGATTCCTGTTTCACGACTACGAAACCTTCGGCACCCACCCGCAGCTGGACCGCCCCGCTCAGTTCGCGGCCATTCGCACCGACGCTGATTTCAATATCATTGGCGAACCTGAAGTCTTCTACTGCAAGCCTGCCGATGATTATCTGCCGCAGCCTCAGGCAGTAATGATTACCGGCATCACGCCGCAGGAAGCGCTGGCCAAAGGCGAAAATGAAGCGGCGTTTGCGAAACGGATCCATGATCTGTTTACCGTGCCGAAAACCTGCGTGGTTGGCTACAACAACGTGCGTTTCGATGATGAAGTGACGCGTAACATTTTCTACCGTAATTTCTTCGACCCGTACGCCTGGAGCTGGCAGAACCATAACTCTCGCTGGGATCTGCTCGATGTAATGCGCGCCTGCTACGCCCTGCGTCCGGAGGGCATCAACTGGCCAGAAAACGAAGACGGTTTGCCGAGCTTCCGCCTGGAACATCTGACCAAAGCCAACGGGATCGAGCACAGTAATGCCCACGATGCGATGGCCGATGTGTACGCTACCATCGCGATGGCTAAACTGGTGAAAGCACGTCAGCCACGCTTATTCGATTATCTGTATACCTTCCGCGGAAAGAATAAACTGGCGACGCTGATTGACGTGCCGCAAATGAAACCGCTGGTGCATATTTCCGGTATGTTCGGGGCATGGCGCGGAAACACCAGTTGGGTGGCACCGCTGGCCTGGCATCCGGACAACCGTAACGCGGTGATTATGGTCGACCTGGCGGGTGATATGTCTCCGCTACTCGAACTGAGCGCCGATGAACTGCGTGCGCGTTTATACACGCCGAAAGCCGATCTTGGCGAACTGTCGGCGGTTCCGGTGAAACTAGTTCATCTGAATAAATGCCCTATTCTCGCGCAGGGCAATACATTACGCCCGGAAGATGCCGATCGTTTGGGCATCAACCGCCAGCTGTGCCTGGATAACCTCAAGGTGCTGCGCGATAACCCGCAGGTGAGAGACAAAGTGGTGGCGATATTTGCTGAAGCGGAGCCTTTTGTACCCTCGGAAAACGTCGACACCCAGCTCTACAACGGTTTCTTTAGTGATGCGGACCGCGCAGCGATGAAAATTCTTCTGGAGACCGAGCCGCGTAATCTGCCCGCGCTGGATCTCACATTTGCCGATAAGCGCATTGAAAAACTTCTGTTCAACTATCGGGCGCGTAACTTCCCCGGCACGCTGGATGAATCAGAGCAGCAGCGCTGGTTGCAGCACCGTCGTAACGTCTTTACCCCGGAATTCCTGCAGGCTTACGCCGATGAACTGCAGCAGCTGTACGTTCAGTATGAAGGGAATGACGAGAAACTCGCCCTGCTGAAAGCGCTGTATCAATACGCGCAAGAGATTGTTTAAGTCTGCATCACAGGCATAAAAAAACCGGAGACAGTGTCTCCGGTTTTTTTTGACTATCGCTCGTCGAGATTACGCGATGTCTTCGTACTGCGGCACCGGGTTACGGAAGCTGCGGGTCACACAGGCCAGATAAATCAGGCCACCTGCGCCCCAAATCAGACCGAGAACCATCGAGCTTTCTTCCAGGTTAATCCACAGCGCACCCACTGTCAGCGCCCCACATACCGGCATAAACAGGTAGTTGAAGTGATCTTTCAGCGTTTTGTTGCGCTTTTCACGGATCCAGAACTGCGAGATAACGGACAGGTTAACGAAGGTGAAGGCCACCAGCGCACCGAAGTTAATCAACGCCGTTGCTGTTACCAGGTCGAACTTAATCGCCAGCAGAGCAATTGCGCCCACCAGCAGCACGTTCCATGCCGGGGTACGCCATTTCGGATGCACGTAACCGAAGAAGCTTTTCGGGAACACGCCATCGCGGCCCATCACGTACATCAGACGAGAAACGCCTGCGTGTGCTGCCATGCCGGATGCCAGTACGGTCACGCTTGAGAAGATAAGCACGCACCACTGGAAGGTTGTACCCGCCACGTACAGCATGATTTCTGGCTGTGACGCATCGGGATCCTTGAAGCGAGAGATGTCCGGGAAATACAGTTGCAGGAAGTAAGATGCAACGATAAAGACCCCACCGCCAATCAGCGCTGTCAGGACAATGGCTTTCGGAATAACGCGCTCGGCATCTTTGGTTTCTTCAGACAGAGAAGAGATACCGTCGAAGCCCAGGAACGAGAAGCACAGAATTGTCGCACCGGTGATCATCGGCGTGATATGCGCGCCATCAGACCAGAACGGACGGCTACTGGTCAGCGTACCTGCACCCGTACCGTTGTGAACGCCCCAGATGATCATGCCGACAATAACGGCAACGATACCCATCTGCAGCACCACAATCAGGGTGTTGAAGTTAGCCACGGTTTTAATGCTGCGCAGGTTGGAAATGGTCATAAAGGCCACTAACCCGACAACAAATATCCACGATGGAACCGAAGGTACCAGCGCTTCAAAGTAGATTTTTGCCAACAGGATGTTGATCATCGGCATAAACAGATAATCAAGCAGCGAAGACCAACCCACCATAAAGCCAACCGTCGGGCTAATGGATTTCTGGGCGTAGGTATAGGCTGATCCTGCGGACGGATAGCGGCGTACCAGCTTACCGTAACTTAACGCAGTAAACAGGATGGCTACCAGAGCGAATGCATAGGCTGTCGGGACGTGACCATCGGTCAGTCCAGATACGATACCGAAAGTATCGAACAGCGTCATAGGCTGCATATAGGCAAGACCCATCATAACAACCGGAATCAACGTAAGCGTCTTACGTAATTCCACGCGAGAGGTGTTTGGAGTAGCGTTATGCGACATGATTATTCCCCTTTACGGTGAAAACCGTCGCGTAAGCAAAAAATTGCCCCATTTTTTGTATATCCTCGGCGACAACAACTGTCGATTTTTAAGTAAGTATCTATCCGGTACGAAGCCCGGCCTCTTGTATGAATGAGTGTGTCTCGAAAGCAAAAAATAACCGACGCCATAAAATTGCGTCGGTTAGTCTCTTTTTTACTGGCGCGTATTTTGCCCACTTCCCCCCATAAAAACAAGAGAACGAGCGGCTCATCAAAGAAAACTTTTCCTTAAATGCCTGATTATTCATCAGGGACGCGGTTATAGACTGCAGCGATAGCACTATTTGCCAAAACCGCTTCCCGCCACCAGGCGCTCGCCAGGCCCGCGGTCTGCTCATTCCAGCCGATCCACACCGCATCAAACGGAACGTGAGCCGCAACCTGTTTTTCGACTAAAGCGCCGCTTTCAAGAAACCGCTGCGCCAGATAACGCGGAAGATAACCGCAGCCCAGGCCGCTAATTTGCAGTTCCAGCTTTGTTTTAAAATCAAAAACGGTGATGGCGTCCTGATCTTCAAGCACTTGCTGAAATGCAGGGCAATCAGGAGTAGTGCCGTCGCCGACGATAATCGCCCGATGGCGTTTGATGGTTTTGCGGTTCAACGGTTCGGCTATTTCCGCCAAAGGATGATGGGCTGCCACAACGAAAATCTGCTCCAGTTCACCGAGTGGCGCGAAACCGAAATCACTGAGCGGCGGCGGGTCGTGCAGCGCACCGATAACAATATCGGCCCGGCCCTGTACCAGCGCATCCCAGGAACCGCCGAGAACGCCGTTGATAAACTTCAGCCGGGTCACGCTGTGCCTTTGGTAGAACTGTTCAATGAGCGGAGTCAGCAATGAGAAAGGAAAAGTATCGTCCACGCCGATAACCAGATCGTTCTCCCAGCCTTCGTGCAGTTTGACCGCCTGCTTTTCGAGTTCCCGCACCGTATGCAGGACTTCCCGCCCCTTTTCCAGCAGCATTTGTCCGGTGCGGGTGAACTTCGCGCGGTGTCCGCTACGGTCGAGAATTTGAATATTGAGGTCGCTTTCCAGCTTGTGAACGGTGTAGCTCAGTGCGGAAGGGGTTTTGAAGAGCTTTGCCGATGCCGCAGCAAAGCTCCCTTCTTTATCGAGCGCATCAAGAATGATGAGAACTTCCAGTAATGGTTTCATCGTCGCCCCCAGTCGGTACGCGATGTCACCGCGGGTCGTTTACTCCAGCGGCATCACCAGCGGATCGGGATGCTGGTACTCAAACCCCAGCTCAGAACAGATGCGGTTACCATCAATAATGCGCCCTTTCTCAGCGCTATCGCTGAATACAGGCGGCTCAAGTCCAAGCTCGCGGGCCATCTGCGGGTAAAACGTTGAACGAGACGGATGTCCGGGCGCACATAAATTATAGATGTGCCCGCCCTTCGGTGCCTGAAGCAGCAGCGTTATCGCGGAAATTACGTCTTCCAGATGCACCAGGTTGACGCCCTGCTGCCCATCCGACGCGGATTTCCCGGCAAAGAATCGCCCCGGATGACGCTCCGGCCCGACCAGGCCCGCAAGGCGCAGAATGTCGACGGACGTCCCTGGCAGATTGTGCAGCCAGTCTTCCAGCTCTTTCAGCACGCGGCCGCTGGAGGTTATCGGGTCACGCGGGGCATTCTCTTTAATCGTGCCCTGCCCTTTGCCGTACACTGACGTCGAGCTGGTGAACACAATTCGCGGGATGTGATACGCCAGCGCACTGTCGACAATCTCCTGCACCGCCTGCAAGTAAAACTCTTCGCCGGGACCGCTGCGCCGCGCAGGGAGCGTGATAACCAGCGCGTCGACGTTCATCAACGCATCCAAATCGTCCGACTCACAGACCAGCTGCGGATCCAGGCGCAACAAATAGCTGTCGATGCCACACATTCTCGCGGCCTCAATCCCATCCTCGGTGGTTTTACTGCCGGACACCTGCCAGCCTCGCGCGCTCAACGACAGTGCCAGCGGCATACCCAGCCAGCCCAAACCTACGATTGCGACCTTTTTCATCTGTGTTCTCCTGACTCGTTCGCATTCCTTTTATAAGGCTACGCCAGCCCTCGCCAACTGACAATTTATACTCGTTATACTTCATGTCGCAGGTTCGTTTACCGCCTCTGTTCATCCTGGTCACATAGTTATCTATGCGCCCAGGCACTCACAGACTTGCCGCCTGCCTGCGACCCGAATTATCTAGAGTATATCTGATGAATATGAAATGAATTAAAGATGCAAAAAAGCCCTTGCTTTATAGCGATGAACTGGTTTAGGTTAAAAGGCATCAAATGCATAAGCATTCAACGAGAAATTTTATGAACAGCGTTCAATTTAAAAACCACCATCATCACCATCACCCTGACTAGTCTTTCAGGCGATGTGTGCTGGAAGACAGTTAGATCTTCCAGTGGTGCAGAACGCAAGAGAAAGCCCCCGGAAGATCGCACTTCCGGGGGCTTTTTTTTGGGCGCGAGTTTCGAGTAATTCAGACAGGACTACGAGGATATAAGAATGTTAGACAACACACGTTTACGCATAGCCATGCAGAAATCTGGTCGTTTAAGCGATGATTCACGCGAATTACTCGCCCGCTGTGGCATAAAAATTAATATGCACACTCAGCGCCTGATCGCGCTGGCTGAAAATATGCCTATCGATATTCTGCGCGTACGTGACGACGATATCCCGGGTCTGATCATGGACGGCGTCGTTGACCTCGGCATTATTGGCGAAAACGTGCTGGAAGAAGAGCTGTTGAGCCGTCGCGCTCAGGGCGAAGACCCACGTTACTTTACCCTGCGTCGCCTTGATTTCGGCGGCTGCCGTTTCTCGCTGGCTGTTTCCGTTGACGACCCATGGGATGGCCCAATCAGCCTCAATAATAAGCGTATCGCCACCTCGTATCCGCACCTGCTCAAACGTTACCTCGATGGTAAAGGCGTTCAGTTTAAATCCTGCTTATTGAACGGGTCTGTTGAAGTCGCACCGCGTGCCGGTCTGGCCGATGCGATTTGCGACCTGGTGTCTACCGGCGCGACGCTTGAAGCCAACGGCCTGCGCGAAGTCGAAGTCATTTACCGCTCCAAAGCCTGCCTGATCCAACGCGACGGCGAAATGCCGGAAGCCAAACAGCAGCTGATCGACAAACTGTTGACCCGTATTCAGGGCGTGATTCAGGCCCGTGAATCCAAGTACATCATGATGCACGCGCCGACTGAGCGTCTGGAAGAAGTGATCGCCCTGCTGCCGGGCGCCGAACGCCCAACCATTCTGCCGCTGGCAGGCGACCAGCAGCGCGTGGCGATGCACATGGTGAGCAGCGAAACCCTGTTCTGGGAAACCATGGAAAAACTGAAAGCGCTGGGTGCCAGTTCAATTCTGGTGCTGCCAATTGAGAAGATGATGGAGTAACCGACCATGAGCTTTAATACTGTCATCGACTGGAACAGCATCAGCCCCGAGCAACAGCGTGATTTACTGATGCGCCCGGCGATTTCTGGGTCAGAAAGTATCAGCCGCACCGTGGCGGAAATTCTCGACAACGTAAAAACCAATGGCGACCAGGCGCTGCGTGAATACAGCGCGAAGTTTGATAAAACCGACGTCACCGCGCTGAAGGTCAGCGAGGAGGAAATTGACGCCGCAAGCCGTCGTCTGAGCGATGAGCTGAAACAGGCGATGGCGGTAGCGGTGAAAAACGTCGAGACGTTTCACGTTGCGCAGAAACTGCAGCCGGTTGATGTGGAAACTCTGCCAGGCGTTCGCTGCCAGCAGGTGACGCGCCCTATTGCGTCCGTCGGTTTGTATATTCCCGGCGGCTCTGCGCCGCTGTTTTCCACCGTATTAATGCTCGCCACGCCTGCTCGTATCGCTGGCTGTAAAAAAGTGGTGCTGTGCTCCCCGCCGCCAATTGCCGATGAAATTCTGTATGCGGCCAAACTGTGCGGCGTGAAGGATATCTTTAACGTCGGCGGCGCGCAGGCCATTGCCGCGCTGGCACTGGGTACCGAATCGGTGCCGAAAGTGGATAAAATTTTTGGCCCAGGCAATGCGTTTGTTACCGAGGCAAAACGCCAGGTCAGTCAGCGTCTGGACGGGGCCGCCATTGATATGCCCGCTGGCCCATCTGAAGTACTGGTGATTGCCGACAGCGGTGCAACGCCGGACTTCGTGGCCTCCGATTTGCTGTCTCAGGCAGAACACGGCCCGGATTCCCAGGTGATTCTGCTGACGCCGGATGCTGACATGGCCGCTCGCGTCGCGAAGGCCGTTGAGCGCCAACTGGCTGAATTACCACGTGCCGATACCGCGCGTCAGGCGTTATCCGCCAGCCGGCTGATTGTCGCCCGCGACCTTGCGCAATGCGTCGAAATTTCTAATCAGTACGGTCCGGAGCACTTGATTATCCAGACCCGCGACGCACGCGCTTTGGTCGACAGCATCACCAGTGCCGGTTCGGTATTTTTGGGCGACTGGTCCCCAGAATCGGCCGGCGATTACGCCTCAGGCACCAACCACGTGCTGCCGACCTACGGTTACACCGCCACCTGTTCAAGCCTGGGACTGGCCGATTTCCAGAAACGCATGACCGTGCAGGAACTCTCGAAAGACGGCTTCTCCGCGCTGGCTTCCACGATTGAAACACTGGCCGCAGCCGAACGTCTGACCGCCCATAAAAACGCCGTTACCTTACGTGTGGCCGCACTCAAGGAGATGAAATGAGCATTGAAGAGTTAGCCCGTAAAAACGTCCGCGACCTGACGCCCTATCAGTCTGCCCGTCGCCTCGGCGGCAAGGGTGACGTCTGGCTGAATGCCAATGAATTTCCGACGGCGGTCTCGTTCGATCTTTCGCAGCAAGCGCTGAACCGTTACCCGGAATGTCAGCCCAAAGCCGTTATCGAAAACTACGCGCAGTACGCCGGGTTGAAACCAGAGCAGGTTCTGGTGAGCCGCGGGGCCGATGAAGGGATTGAGTTGCTGATCCGCGCATTTTGCGAACCGGGCAAAGACGCCATTCTGTTCTGCCCCCCGACATACGGCATGTACAGCGTCAGCGCCGAGACCTTCGGGGTGGAATACCGGACGGTACCCGCGCTGGAAAACTGGCAGCTCGATCTGCAGGCCATCGCCGATAAACTTGATGGCGTAAAAGTCGTGTACGTGTGCAGCCCAAATAACCCGACCGGGCAGATTATCAATCCTCAGGATTTTCGCGTGCTGCTGGAGATGACCCGCGGCAAGGCGCTGGTCGTGGCCGATGAAGCGTATATCGAGTTTTGCCCGCAGGCGACGCTGACCGGCTGGATTGCCGAGTACCCGCATTTAGTGGTGCTGCGCACGCTGTCGAAAGCCTTCGCCCTCGCGGGACTGCGCTGCGGCTTCACGCTCGCCAGCGAAGAAGTGATTGCCCTGCTGATGAAAGTGATTGCGCCATACCCGCTGTCCACACCGGTTGCCGATATTGCGGCCCAGGCGCTAAGTCCGTTGGGTATCAATGCAATGCGTGACCGCGTGGCGCAGATCCTCGAAGAACGTCAGTACCTGATAACGCAGCTGCGTGACATCGCCTGCGTTGAACAGGTTTTCGACTCGGAGACTAACTACATTCTGGTGCGTCTTACCGCATCAAGCGCGGTCTTCAAATCTTTGTGGGATCAGGGCATTATCTTACGTGATCAGAATAAACAACCTTCTTTAAGCGGCTGCCTGCGCATCACCATTGGCACCCGCGACGAGAGCCAGCGCGTCATTGACGCCCTTCGTGCGGAGAAAGTATGACCCAGAAGTTCCTCTTTATCGATCGTGACGGCACCCTCATTAGCGAGCCGCCGAGTGATTATCAGGTCGACCGGTTCGACAAACTGGCGTTTGAAGCGGATGTCATTCCTTCGCTGTTGAAGCTGCAAAAAGCCGGTTACAAGCTAGTGATGATTACCAACCAGGACGGACTGGGCACCGACAGTTTCCCGCAGACGGATTTCGACGGCCCGCACAACCTAATGATGCAGGTGTTCACCTCTCAGGGCGTGCAGTTTGATGATGTGCTGATTTGCCCGCACGTCGAAACCGACAATTGCGATTGCCGTAAACCGAAGACCAAAATGGTGTCAGCATGGCTGAATGACGGCGTGATGGACGTGGCCAACAGCTATGTGATTGGCGACCGCGCAACTGATGTCACCCTGGCGCAAAATATGGGGATTACCGGCCTGCGCTACAGCCACGATGATCTCAACTGGCTGAAAATCACCGAGCAGCTGACGAAGCGCGACCGCTACGCGCACGTGGAGCGCAATACCCGCGAAACGCAGATTGACGTCAAAGTATGGCTCGATCGCGAAGGCGGCAGCAAAATTAACACCGGCGTTGGCTTCTTCGACCACATGCTCGATCAGATTGCGACCCACGGCGGCTTCCGCACCGAAATCACCGTTAAAGGCGATTTGTATATCGACGATCACCACACCGTGGAAGACACCGGCCTGGCGCTCGGCGAAGCGCTGAAGCTGGCGCTCGGCGACAAGCGTGGCATTAACCGTTTCGGCTTCGTGCTGCCAATGGACGAATGCCTGGCCCGCTGTGCGCTGGATATTTCCGGCCGCCCACACCTCGAATACCGTGCCGAATTTACCTATCAGCGCGTGGGCGACCTCAGCACCGAGATGATCGAGCACTTCTTCCGCTCGCTCTCCTACACCATGGGCGTCACGCTGCACCTGAAAACCAAAGGCAAAAACGATCACCACCGCGTGGAAAGTCTGTTTAAAGCCTTTGGCCGTACTCTGCGTCAGGCGATTCGCGTGGAGGGCGACACCCTTCCCTCCTCGAAAGGAGTGCTGTGATGAACGTGGTTATCCTTGATACCGGCTGTGCCAATCTGAATTCGGTGCGATCGGCGATTATCCGTCACGACTACGAGCCGGTGGTCAGCCGCGACCCGGATATCGTGCTGCGCGCCGACAAACTGTTTCTGCCGGGTGTCGGCACCGCGCAGGCGGCAATGGATCAGCTGCGTGAGCGTGAGCTTGTCGAGCTGGTCAAAGCCTGTACCCAGCCGGTGCTGGGCATTTGCCTCGGCATGCAGCTGTTGGGCCGTCGTAGCGAAGAGTCGAACGGCGTCGACATGATTGGCATCATTGAGCAGGACATCCCGAAAATGACCGATTTCGGCCTGCCTTTACCGCACATGGGCTGGAACCGCGTTTATCCCAAAGCCGGTGATCGCCTGTTCCGCGGTATTGAAGATGGCGCGTACTTCTATTTCGTGCACAGCTACGCGATGCCGGTAAATCCGTGGACCATCGCCCAGTGCAACTACGGCGAAGCGTTTACCGCTGCAGTGCAAAAAGACAACTTCTTCGGCGTGCAGTTTCACCCCGAGCGCTCTGGTGCCGCGGGCGCACAGCTGCTGAAAAACTTCCTGGAGATGTGATGATCATTCCCGCTTTAGATTTAATTGACGGCACCGTGGTCCGTCTCCATCAAGGCGATTACGGCCAGCAGCGTGATTACGGCAGCGACCCGCTTCCGCGTTTGCAGGAATATGCCTCGCAGGGGGCTGAAGTTCTGCACCTTGTCGATCTCACCGGTGCAAAAGACCCGGCGAAACGTCAGATCCCACTGATTAAAACCCTGGTGGCGGGTGTGAATGTTCCGGTGCAGGTTGGCGGTGGAATTCGAACGGAAGAAGACGTCGCGGCCCTGTTAGACGCAGGCGTCGCTCGTGTGGTGATTGGCTCGACCGCAGTAAAATCGCCCGAAGTCGTGAAAACCTGGTTTACGCGTTTTGGCGCGGAAAAACTGGTGCTTGCGCTGGATGTCCGTATTGGTGACCAGGGAACCAAACAGGTAGCAGTCAGCGGCTGGCAGGAAAACTCCGGCGTGACGCTGGAAGAACTGGTCGAAACCTATTTACCCGTCGGGCTCACGCACGTGCTGTGCACCGATATTTCCCGTGACGGTACGCTGGCGGGCTCCAACGTTTCTCTGTATGACGAAGTGTGCGCCCGCTATCCGCAGGTGGCATTCCAGTCTTCCGGCGGTATTGGCGGCCTCGAAGACATCGCCGCGCTGCGCGGGACTGGCGTTCGCGGTGTGATTGTCGGACGCGCGCTGCTGGAAGGTAAATTCAACGTAACGGAGGCCATCCAATGCTGGCAAAACGGATAATTCCTTGTCTTGACGTGCGTGATGGTCAGGTGGTGAAAGGCGTGCAGTTCCGCAATCACGAAATCATCGGCGATATCGTCCCGCTGGCAAAACGCTACGCTGAAGAAGGCGCAGATGAACTGGTGTTCTATGATATTACCGCCTCCAGCGATGGGCGCGTGGTGGATAAAAGCTGGGTGTCACGCGTAGCGGAAGTTATCGATATTCCTTTCTGCGTGGCCGGGGGTATCAAATCGGTAGACGACGCGGCCAAAATCCTGTCGTTTGGCGCGGATAAAATATCAGTGAACTCCCCTGCTCTCGCTGAGCCTGAGCTGATTACCCGTCTGGCGGATCGCTTTGGCGTACAGTGCATTGTCGTCGGGATCGATACCTGGTTCGATGCGGATACCGGTAAGTATCACGTCAATCAATACACCGGTGACGAAAACCGCACCCGAGTGACGCAATGGGAAACGCTCGACTGGGTGCAGGAAGTGCAAAAGCGCGGCGCGGGTGAAATCGTCCTGAATATGATGAACCAGGACGGCGTGCGCAATGGTTATGACCTTGCGCAACTCAAAAAAGTGCGTGACGTTTGCCGCGTACCGATGATTGCCTCCGGCGGTGCGGGAACGATGGAACATTTCCTCGAAGCCTTCCGCGATGCAGACGTCGATGGCGCGCTGGCTGCGTCGGTGTTCCACAAGCAAATTATTAATATTGGCGAATTAAAAGCGTACCTGGCGACTCAGGGCGTGGAGATCAGAGTATGTTAACGGAACAGCTGGACTGGGAAAAAACCGACGGACTGATGCCCGCCATCGTACAACATGCGGTATCCGGCGAAGTGCTGATGCTGGGCTATATGAATCAGGATGCTCTGGCTGCCACTGAGCAGAGCGGTAAAGTGACGTTTTACTCGCGCACCAAACAGCGCTTATGGACCAAAGGTGAGACGTCCGGCCATTTCCTCAATGTGGTCAGCATCACCCCGGACTGCGATAACGACACCCTGCTGGTGCTGGTTAACCCAATTGGCCCGACCTGCCATAAAGGCACCTCAAGTTGCTTCGGCGAAACGGGTCACCAGTGGTTGTTCCTGTATCAGCTCGAACAACTGCTGGCAGAACGTAAAACTGCCGACCCTGAAAGTTCCTATACGGCGAAACTGTACGCCAGCGGTACAAAACGCATCGCACAAAAAGTGGGTGAGGAAGGTGTGGAAACCGCGCTGGCGGCCACCGTTAATGACCGTCATGAATTGACCAACGAAGCCTCTGACCTGATGTATCACCTGCTGGTTCTGCTCCAGGATCAGGATTTAGATTTGACGACGGTCATTGAGAACCTGCGCAAACGTCATCAATAGTCTTTTTCAGACGAAAAAAAACCGGGCGAATAAAATGCCCGGTTTTTTATTACTGAATTGAAAGCTTAGGCTTTCGGCTGGTAGTTACGCAATGCGTTACGACCCAGAACCACACCCGCACCGACCATCCCACCTAACAGAACCGCCAGAACCAGAATAATGGCACGCTTTGGACTGTCGCGACGGAACGGCAGCGTTGGCTTCATCACGTAACGATAAGCGTGAACATTCGTTACCTTAGGCTCATCGTCCTTACCACCGGTCATCAGGTTATTGACGTCCAGTAAGGTCTGACGCGTCTGATAGTAGCTGTCCGGGAACGTCAGCGGACGCGTTGATTCATTTTTCACCATTGCACCGAGTGCATCGCTACCCAGCATGAACATGGTGTCCTGTGAGACCTGATCCGCCTGCTGCACCTGAGGTAGCTTGATCTTCGCCTGTTCAGCAACGGTCAACGCCTGGGTGATTTGCGCGATACGCAGCGCTTTCTGCTCGGCCGCCACTTTTTCCTGAGTGGTCAGCGACTGCTCAAGATCGTTTTTACGGGAAGAAATATTGGTTTTAAGATCGCCAATGACGCCTTTCGCAACACCTTGATCAATATGCTCAATAAACTCAGCTAACATTCTTTGGGCATTCTCAGCACTTTCACCAGTATAGGAAATACGCAATGGTAAACTTTGTCCGCGCACAGCAGGTTCAACGCTCAACTCTTCAGGCTCTTCCTGATTCTCAAGACTTTCAGAAAGCGCAGATAGTGATGAGTTAAAACGCGTGATGAAATCCTGTTGGATAGCATTCACAGAGGGCGCATTGTTGCCATACAGAATATTCATGGCATTGGCATAGCTTGAAATCTGTCCAGCATCAGGTTGCGTAATGAGAGTAGTAGAAGTCCATTTCTCTTTAGCAATCAATATATAACCTAATGCAAGAACTATAGCGATAAACACAGAAATCACGACAGTGACCTTCCCACCCCAGACTTGTCTCATTACATCAATAAGATCAATCTGCTCAGTGTCGCTGTTGCTGTGGCCGGTAAAACTTTTATTGTTGTCCTGAGTCATACAAACCTTAACTGCACAATTTAAGAAAAGCCCACAAGGGCGAATAGTCTACCCACGCGTATAAGAATTACTATAAGAATAGTGCCCGAAGTCCCAAGAATTGACCAAAAAAACAGGCTACCCTAATTGTAGATAACGATTATCTTTTTGCATCCGCTAACGGTATGATTTTGCTTTCAGTTATGCCAGATTCTAACTGATGCATTTCTGGTCAAAATTTGAGGAAAAAAGATGAAATACCTGGTTACCGGCGCCGCCGGTTTTATCGGCTTCCATGTCAGCGAGCGTCTGCTGCAGGCAGGCCATCAGGTGGTGGGGATTGATAATCTCAACGACTACTACGACGTTAACCTGAAGCAGGCACGTCTCGACCTGCTGCAAAAGCCGGGTTTCAGCTTCCATAAAATCGATCTGGCTGACCGCGTCGCGATGGCGAATCTGTTTGCAGATGAGAAGTTCGATCGTGTGATTCACCTTGCCGCGCAGGCCGGGGTACGTTATTCGCTGGAAAACCCGCATGCTTACGCCGATTCGAACCTGATTGGTCACTTGAACGTGCTTGAAGGCTGCCGCCATAACAAGGTGCAGCACCTGCTGTATGCCTCATCCAGCTCTGTTTACGGCCTGAATCGCAAGATGCCGTTCTCGACCGATGATTCTGTCGACCATCCAGTCTCCTTGTATGCGGCGACCAAAAAAGCCAACGAGCTGATGTCACATACCTATGCCCATCTGTATGGTTTGCCAACCACCGGCCTGCGTTTCTTCACCGTCTATGGCCCATGGGGTCGCCCGGACATGGCGCTGTTTAAATTCACCAAAGCCATGCTCGAAGGCAAAAGCATCGACGTTTATAACTACGGCAAGATGAAACGCGACTTCACCTACATCGATGATATTGCTGAGGCGATTATTCATCTGCAGGATGTTATCCCTCAGCCGGATGCCAACTGGACGGTCGAAACCGGATCGCCTGCCAGCAGCTCTGCGCCGTACCGCGTCTATAACATTGGTAACAGCTCACCGGTTGAATTGATGGATTACATCACGGCCCTTGAAGAAGCGCTCGGTATTGAAGCTGAGAAGAATATGATGCCAGTTCAGCCGGGTGATGTTCTGGAAACCAGCGCGGATACTCAACCGTTGCAAGACGTGACTGGCTTCAAACCAGAAACCACGGTTAAAGACGGGGTGAAAAACTTCGTAGAGTGGTATCGCGGGTTCTATAACGTTTAATTCCGTTTAGCGTAACGCCAATAACACAAAGGCCCTCAACTGAGGGCCTTTTCTCTATCACCGCAACTGATGTTTAGTCGTTGCCAAACAAATCGCGGGTATACACTTTATCCGCCACATCAGCGAGTTCTTCCGCCATGCGGTTGGAGATAATCACGTCAGCCTCCTGCTTAAACGCCTCCAGGTCACGAACCACACGCGAGTGGAAGAACTCGTCTTCCTGCATCACCGGTTCATAGATGATGACCTGCACGCCTTTAGCTTTGATGCGCTTCATGATCCCCTGAATTGAAGAGGCACGGAAGTTATCAGAGCCACTCTTCATGATCAGACGATACACACCAACGACTTTCGGTTTGCGCGACAAAATGGAATCCGCGACAAAATCTTTACGCGTGCGGTTGGCATCGACGATAGCCGAAATCAGGTTATTCGGCACCGACTGGTAGTTAGCCAGCAACTGTTTGGTGTCTTTAGGCAGACAGTAGCCGCCGTAGCCAAATGACGGGTTGTTGTAATGGTTGCCGATACGCGGGTCCAGGCATACGCCTTCGATGATCTGACGGCTGTCGAGCCCTAAGCTTTCGGCATAGCTGTCCAGCTCATTGAAGTAGGCCACGCGCATCGCCAGATAAGTATTGGCGAACAGCTTAATGGCTTCAGCTTCGGTTGAATCGGTGAACAGAGTCGGGATATCTTCTTTGACCGCACCTTCTTGCAACAGAGCAGCGAAACGTTCTGCCCGCTCAGAGCGCTCGCCGATCACGATACGTGATGGATGCAGGTTGTCGTACAACGCACGACCTTCACGCAGGAACTCTGGCGAGAAGATCACATTATCGATACCCAGCTCATCTTTAATGGACTGTGTAAAACCCACCGGAATGGTCGATTTGATGATCATCACCGCGTTTGGGTTGAATTCCACCACATCACGAATGACCGCCTCAACGCTTGAGGTATTGAAGTAGTTTGTCTTAGGGTCGTAATCAGTTGGGGTCGCGATTATCACGTAATCCGCATCACGATAGGCATCCTGCTTGTCGGTCGTAGCGCGGAAGTTCAGCGTTTTGGTTGCCAGGTATTCTTCAATCTCTTTGTCTGCAATCGGCGATTTCTTCTGATTGAGCATGTCCACTTTGGCCTGCACGATATCCAGCGCCACCACTTCGTGGTTCTGTGCAATCAGAATGCCGTTTGAGAGGCCAACATAACCTGTACCGGAAATTGTAATTTTCATTAGAACGCAACTTTATTCAGTTAACGGTGAAGATGGCACCTGGCCATCACGATAAACAATAGCTGTTGGGGTTTTACCTCTAGCGCAGAGGCACTGTCAAGGCGAAGCCTGCGAATTGCCACGATGTTGAAGTGACATTCAGACTACTTCGAATAAATACTCAATTTTTGGTTAAAAAAAACCCGGAGACAAGGCTCCGGGTTTGATGTCACTAGCTGCTTAATTCAGATTATTCCATCCACTCGGTATGGAAGACGCCTTCTTTATCAGTGCGCTTGTAGGTGTGCGCCCCGAAGTAGTCACGCTGAGCCTGAATCAGGTTTGCCGGCAGAACTTCAGCACGATAGCTGTCGTAGTAGGCAATGGCGGCGGAGAAGGTTGGAACAGGGATACCGTTCTGAACCGCATATGCCACGACGTCACGCAGTGCCTGCTGGTAGTCGTCAGCAATTTTCTTGAAATATGGTGCCAACAGCAGGTTCGCGATGTCTGCATTCTCAGCATACGCATCGGTGATTTTCTGCAGGAACTGGGCACGAATAATACAGCCCGCACGGAAAATCTTCGCGATTTCGCCGTAGTTCAGATCCCAGTTGTACTCGTTGGAAGCCGCACGCAGCTGAGAGAAGCCCTGAGCGTAAGAAACGATTTTACCCAGGTACAGTGCGCGACGGACTTTCTCAACGAATTCAGCTTTATCAGCTGCTGGTTTTGCCTGTGGACCGCTCAGCACTTTAGAGGCCGCAACACGCTGATCTTTCAGAGAAGAGATATAACGCGCGAAGACAGATTCGGTGATCAGTGACAGCGGCTCACCGAGATCCAGTGAACTCTGGCTGGTCCATTTACCGGTACCTTTGTTCGCTGCTTCATCCAGAATCACATCAACCAGATAGGTCCCTTCTTCATCTTTTTTAGTGAAGATGTCTTTGGTGATGTCGATCAGGTAGCTGTTCAGCTCGCCGTCATTCCATTCGGTGAAGACCTGCGCCAGCTCTTCATTGGAGAGCTTCAGGCCGCCCTTCAGCAGAGAGTAGGCTTCAGCAATAAGCTGCATATCCCCGTACTCAATACCGTTGTGCACCATCTTCACATAATGACCCGCACCGTCTGGACCGATGTAGGTCACGCACGGTTCGCCATCTTCGGCAACGGCGGCGATTTTGGTCAGGATTGGGGCAACCAGCTCGTAAGCGTGCTTCTGGCCACCAGGCATGATAGACGGGCCTTTCAGCGCACCTTCTTCACCACCGGAAACACCGGTACCGATGAAGTTGAAGCCTTCGGCAGACAGTTCGCGGTTACGACGCACGGTGTCCGGGAAGTAGGAGTTACCGCCTTCAATGATGATGTCGCCTTTTTCCAGGTAAGGCTTCAAAGATTCGATGGCTTTGTCCGTGCCCTCGCCCGCCTTCACCATTAACAGGATGCGGCGTGGTGTTTCCAGAGACTCAACGAATTCCTGCACCGTATAGAAAGGAGCCAGTTTCTTGCCAGGGTTCTCGGCAATCACTTCTTCAGTTTTTTCACGGGAGCGGTTGAAGATGGAGACGGTATAACCACGGCTTTCGATGTTGAGCGCCAGGTTGCGCCCCATCACTGCCATACCGACGACGCCGATCTGTTGCTTGGACATTACATACTCCTGTCAGGTGTGGATACCCCGTAGACATTGAGTCTGCGGGTCAAAAGTGAAGGACATGTTAACTCAGGTTGTAGGGCCGAAGGTAGCAATTGATGTCGTCTTCAGAGGAGTGCCAGTCAACTCATTTCTCAATAGTACAATCAATAAGCACCATCGCGATGCAGCACAACTTTGACTGTTTTAAAAAGAATAGCGATGTCATTCCAGAGCGACCAGTTTTTGACATACCACGAATCAAAATAGACTCGAGTGTCGTAATCGACATCGTTACGTCCACTTACCTGCCAGAGACCGGTCATGCCTGGTTTGGCCATCAAATAGTAGTCAACGTCTTGATCATAACGGCACAACTCTTCCGAAATAATAGGACGCGGCCCAACCAAACTCATCTGCCCTTTCAAGACATTGAACAATTGCGGAAGCTCATCAAGGCTGGTTTTACGGATAAAACGTCCTACAGAAGTGATTCGTGGATCGTTTTTTAATTTAAAATCACGATCCCATTCAGCGCGCGCGTCAGGATCGGTATCCAGTAAATGTTGCAGGACTTCCTGAGAGTTCATCACCATTGAGCGGAATTTGTAGCATGGGAACATCTTTCCATGACGGCCAACACGCATATGCCCATAAATTGCAGGCCCACCGTCACGGGTTACTTTGTACCAGAGATAAATCAGTAATGGCGATGACAGTAATATGATGAGTGTGGAGCAAACAATATCAAACGTGCGCTTAAGGAAACGCGACGTTCTCTTTGCAAGATTATTGTGTATACGAAGTAACATCACTTCATGGCTGAAAATAAAGGACATGTCAGTGTTGTAAAGTGGTAATCCTCGCAGCGATGGAATCACCGTAACCGAACGACAGTCTTTTTTGGAAAGTTCGCGCAACCAGAGGATGGTTTTATCGCTATTATCCATTTCAAAAGCAACAATAAAATGGATATCACCGGTTTTTTTCAGCTCCCAAAGCGTATTAGGATCTTTCAATACGGGTAGACCCTGCACGGTATCATCACAGCATTCGTGGTCATAAAAAGCAACGACCTCAAAGCCAAGCATCTCTTCGCTATGCAGTGCATAGAATGCTTCAACAGCATTTTTCCCGCTTCCGAGAATAACCGTCTTTTTCTTCCAGATCCCAAAACGGTTCAGGAGATGCTTCGTCATCGCTCTAAAGAAGGGTAAAAGAACCAAGGCAAAGGTCCAACAAAAAACCCAAATATAGCGAGAAAATTGCCATTTTGAAAATGCAACTAAAGCTAGATCAAATATGGCAAAAATGATAATTGTTCTAAAAATCTCCTTCAACTCAAACCAGAATGGTTTGCGGTAAGAATAGTGCCGAAGACGGATCCAAAACCATCCGACGCAGATTAAGCCAAGGGCCAGATGAGAAATAATACGCATTTCCAACTGAGTATCTGGAATGAAACGATAGATGTCATTAAAAATCCAGTATACGCAACCGATAGAAAGCGCCATTGAAACATTAAAAAATATAAAATCCGACGCAGCCAAACAAAGTTTACAAAGCAAAGGATTATATTTATTTAAAAAATTATCCGTATCCATCGCAATACCTGAAGTTATCGTGGGTTGATATTAAACACAGGCATCTGCTCCTGATTCTTATGGCAATCTATATACTTGCGTGCAACATCCATAGCTTCACGGATAGTCACATCCATATCCAAATATCGATAGGTTCCTAAACGCCCTACGAAGGTGGTTCGTTTTAATTGCATTGCCTTATCAAGATAACGGTTGAGTAACTCTTTCTCCTTTACCATCCGGATTGGGTAGTAAGGAATATCGTCCGCGGTGCAGAAGCGACTAAATTCTCGGTAACACGTCGTATCATCATGATCTTCCCATGGTGAGAAATGCTTGTGCTCAGTGATACGCGTAAACGGAACATCTTCTTCACAGTAATTAATAACCGCCGTTCCCTGATAATCACCCTTTTGGGAGAATTTTTCAAAATCAAGGGTACGGTAACCCAATCGGCCTTCACTGAAACCAAAATATCCATCGAGTGCGCCTGACCAAAACACATGCTGATATTTGTCGCTCTCTTCAGGGTTAAACTCTGTCTCTGTTCTAATTTCAATTAACGTATGATCAAGGATTTTGGCAACCATATCGGTATACCCATCTCTCGGCATGCCCTGATATTTATGATTAAAATAGTTATCGTTATAGTTAAAGCGGACGGGTAATCTCTTTAAAATGCTTGCTGGCAGTTCTGTCGGTTCACAACCCCATTGCTTACGGGTGTATCCTTTGAAGAAAGCTTCATATAACTCACGGCCGATCATGCTGATCGCTTGTTCCTCGAAGTTCTGAGGCTCAACAATAGACTTATCAGCCTTCGATTCAATAAACTCACGCGCTTCGTCTGGGCGCAGCGTTTTATTAAAGAACTGATTTATCGTGTGAAGATTCACAGGTAAGAGATAGACATTCCCTTTATAGATAGCTTTGACTCTGTTCGTGTAAGGCATGAATTCGGAATACTGATTCACAAACTCCCATACTTCGCTATCATCCGTATGGAAAATGTGGGGTCCATATACATGAAGCATTACATTGGTTTGGGAATCACGTTCTGAATGGCAGTTACCCGCAATGTGGTTACGTTTATCGAAAACTACCGATGCCACACCCTTTTCGGCCAGCAATCGCGCAATAACAGCACCAGAAATACCTGCACCAACAATAGCTACTTTCATTTATTACCCCAGAAATGTCGTTTTAATAATCCAATGCCTTTAAGCAGCAAATTCTCGCCATCTATGTTAACCACTGGCAAATACTTAATTTTCAGACGGTCGCGTTGGTGATGTAGCCAGACGTTGAAAAGGCGCTCAGCCATAAAACCGAAGACACGCTTTTGATAAGCGTCGTAATCCTGATATGGGATTTTCTTTTCGAGCACAAACAATACCGGGAACAGCCAAGCAAAATATTCGTCAATCAATGACTTCTTGCAAACAAACATATTGTATAAGCTAATTTTAGTTCCGCCCATGACGTGGTCAAAATCAGCTAAAAAATCAGGGTGCTGGAGCGCAATTTCATCACGTAACTGCGCATAGTCAGAATCGTGGTGCGCATGGAGATAATGACTTTTAATCGAAGTAATATAATAATTTCGTGGTTTCGACACAAGAATATCTGCATTATTCAAGTGTGTAAGAAGTTCTGATGATGACGCTATATTTTTACCATTAACTCTAAGCTCATCACTTTTTGATGAAAAATACCGACGATAATGAACAAGACCGACTACGTCTTCTTGTGAATTTTTCCAGATCCAGTAGGCCGCGGTAAGTTCACAGAAAGAAGGGTTTAGAGAAGATATATTTTCCGCAGTATTATCTTCAACATAGTTGTCGGAGATCTTAACCTTATTTAGACCAACCTTGATAGGCAAGAAATCATTACTGGATGGAAAATCATATTCCTTATGACTAACGATATAAAGCTTCATACTCTCAATAGCCTTTAGATTCTAAGATAAAGCAAACTACAACATGTCAGCACTGTAAATAAACATTTAAAAAATGATTTTACTATATATAATTTAGCGAAATCATTTTATTTAAAATGTCATTGCATGGATGAGATTAATTTTTTTGTTTTGATTCCCAACTTTTCATCATTCTCTTGAAGGTATCCTCAAGATTGACAATAGGTTCCCAACCTAACTTATGCAATTTTTCGGAGTTGAGCTTTAATTTAACGTCTGGAGCATAACCGAAGTTGGTCAAGTTCTCTGGAATTTTCACATCGACTTTTATTGCGTTATTAGCCAATTTTTCGGCAACCATCTTTGCCATATTTAGAATTGTGCTATGATTTTTGGCAACGTTGTAGCTCTGGCCTCGCTCTCCTTTCTGCAATAATAAAAAGATCGCATAAATAGCATCGGCAGTGTAACAATAGTTACCCTCAGATTGACCAGTAGTATGCATGACAATATTTGAATTGTTGATTGCACTTTTCGCAAACTGAGCAAATACGCGGGTATCTTCAAATGGAACCCCGGCCCCAAACGTCTGAGCTAAACGAGCACTACATACATCTAAATGATATTGTGCTGCATAGGCGTTACAGAGTGACTCACACACTCGCTTACTTTCGGGGTAGCTACTTCTTGGCTTACTGATATCGATGTAACCCAGTTTGTCTTCAGTAACATTGGTATACTCTTCAGTAATTTGGCCATAGTATTCCATGGAAGAAATATATACCATCTTACATTTAGGATGAGCCTTGATATATTCCAGAAGATTTTTTGTGCTTTCAAATGCAGTCAACAAAACGCCGGTAGGATTATCGATCATCTCTTTAGATGCAGTAATACTTGCTGTATGTATAATATAATCAATCTGCTCTGTAATACAGATAGGTTCTAACAAGCTTGCAGTAACATACTCCAGGTTGGATACATTCGAAAAATCAGCAAAGGTTTTACTGGCCTTTTCAATATCGCGTACACTGGCCAACACTTTTATATTTGTACCCAATTGCTCATTTGCATAGAGCATACTTTTAACTAATAAAGATCCAACTAATCCTGTTGCCCCTGTTACCAATACGGTAGAATCGGAGAAGTCTCCATTGGCAAAAACCTTATTGGAAACATATTTTAAATCATCCAGTAAAATTTGATCGTTAATCACTTTTTTTCATCCCCACGTTTGAAACCATATAATTGTTCATCTTCCTCTAAAGAAAACATAGCTTTGGCAAGATAAAAATCTTCTTGCGTTGTTATCTTAATATTATCAGAGCTACATTCAACGATATTAAAATCAGACTCAGGGAAGTAATGCTTGACGATGGCGCATGAGTCTACGAATGAAAAATCATTATCAGACATCGCTTTTTCATGGGCGGCTTTCAGGAGACTCACATCAAACGTTTGTGGCGCTCGGGCCATAAATGACACTTCACGCTTTAAGACGTTATTAATTTTAGAGTCTTCAACAGAAACCAAAGTTTCTTTTGCTTTCACACATGTAATCGCAATTTTTTTTGCTTTAGCAACGGCGATGTTTTCTTTAATTAAATCGCTGGTAATGAACGGGCGGACTCCATCATGAATCAAGACAATCCCATCATTAAATTCTTTTAAGCCATTATAAATGGATTGCTGACCGGTCTCGCCACCAGTAACAACAGATTTTACCTTAGTGATGCGATAATGTTCCAGAAGTTTACTTAAATAATCTTCCCACCCTTCAACAATCACTACGGCCACATCATCAATGGCATCACAATTTTCAAAAATTTCTAATGTGTGGATGATTACAGGTTTACCGTAAATTTTTAGAAATTGTTTTGGCAACACCTTGGTATTCATTCGCGAGCCAGTACCACCCGCGAATATAACTGCGTGGTTCATTTAAACTCCTAATTTTTAATTAGCTTATTTTTTATTTGTCGCCACGTTGTAAAGACAAACGTTTCTTTCATTAGCAGTAGCATTAAAAAATAAGTGATAAAGAAGACACTTGCACTTATCAGGAAGACTATAATTTCATTATATTTAAAATAACGTGTAATGCATAATGCCAAAGCGGTTGCTAATACTAAACTCGAAATGATTTTACCAAAGCTTACCTTACCGAAAAGTATCTTTCCATACATCCTTAATACAAAGACTTGTATTAGCAGGATACTTATTTCAGCAACAGCAACTGAAATTGCAGTACCAACGGCACCATATCGTGGAATAAGCACAATATTCAGGGCCATGTTAATAACCGCAGCCCAGATGACAGAGTAGCACAGGAATTTTTCTTGCCTTAAAGGGATGAGCATTTGGATCCCGGTTAAGTTCGACACACCTACTATAAATATGATGATAGAAAGAATTTGCAACGGCACAACTGAACCCGCATAAGCAGGACCCGCCAATATAAACACAGCAGTTTTAGCGAAAATAATGCAGAAAATTACTAATGGCAGTGAGATAACAAAAATAAATTGCATTGATTTTTCAATTATGCCATTGAATTTATCCTGCAAATTATTCTCGATGTAATAACTTAAACGGGGTAAAAGAACTGCTCCAAGCGACGTAATAATACTGACCATCACATCTTTAATTCGGTATGCAGCATTGTAATAACCAACCTCTGCATTACCCTTCATAAATCCAAGTAAAGCGACACTTACATTGACATAGAATGCCACCGCAATTGTGATGATGAAAAATGTTGTCATTGGTTTAATATGTTTTTTAAAATCATATTCTGCAAACCGCTTAAGATAAATTACATCTTTAAGTTTATATAAATTTACGACTCCAGAACCGACTGTCGCAAAAATAATAATAAATGCATATATCACATAATCATCTGATGTTTTAACGCAGGTAAAGATCAGAACAAACGCAATCAATTTAAAAATTATTGATCTTAGCGTAATATAAAAATATTGTTCTACACCTCTATAAAGCCATTCAACACCAACAATTGTGAATATTATATTCAGCCCGGAAATTAAAAAAAGTTTCCTTTCAGCTTGCATTTCAGGCACGAAAAAAACACCAGCAAGATAGATGACATAAACTAATGCCATTAATATAATATTGATGACTAATATTTCATGAACGGTCTTTGATAATTTTTCCTTATCATCACGTACCTGAGCACATGCCCGGATTCCGTAGTTTGCAACTCCAAAAGCAGCCATGATGGAAAAATACGCAACAATAGAGTAAGCGAAAGCGACTTTGCCAGTACCTATGGGGCTCAAAATGCGAGATACATATGGGAAGGTTATTAACGGAAACAGAAAATTAGAGACTGTTAGTAACATGTTCATGGCAAAATTAAATTTTACTGTTCTTATTTTCATCATATTTATCTGAAGAGATTGTTTTTATATCTGGCCAAGCCATAATACCCCAAACACATCATAAAGGGGTTAAACTCAGGAGACATTAATTGTGGGTCCGTAAGTGAATGAGCAAATAGGAGAATCAATACCAAACCGAAGTATTTGTCATTTCTTTTTATGATTTCATAACCAATTCTAGTATAAGCTATCAGTATAAGTGAGAAAATGATCACGCCGTAGACTAATAGTAATTGAACGTACGCAGAATCGATATAAAAGAACTTATTTTTTCCGGTAACTTCAAGCATTGTGACGAACTCTACTAGATTGCCAAAAGGAGTTATATTGTATAATTCAAACCCCATATGCCCAAGGAAGAGACGCCCACTGAAAGCAGAATTAAGTGAGGCCATCCAGTAAATCGAAGAGTCATATGTATACTGAAAATAGATGGCAATAAACGCAAAAATAACGAATGAGTATTTTGTTAAAAAGGAAAAAGTTCTTCCTAAAATGAATGTCGAATAACAAACACGTCCATACTTCAGTGCCATTACAGCGGCACATGTTAATATCACTAAGAAAAATACGGCTCTAGTATCTGTGAGCTGATAAATTGGTACGTTAATCACCAGAATACTAATTATCTCAATTAGTTTTATCCTTTCCTTTCTTAAGAAAACCCATCCAAGAACCATATGAAAATAATAATTTGGCAGGAACGTTGGAAATCTATATCCCAGCAAGTATCTATAATATCCATCTTCTCGAAAAAGATCGAGAGACGATTTTGGATATAAACTTAGAGCATATGTACAAAGAATGAACAACATTCCCAGCAACGATGCCAGCAGAAATGATTTAACTATCAATGAAAATGGAACATCACGGCACATTATAATAAAAATAAAAACTAACACACTTTTTTGAAAATAAGTATATCCTATAATAAATACAACTGCTAAAAGACCATCAAGGAAAATATTTTTATTAACTTTATAGCTTAATATGAAATATGCCAAAAGAAATACAATGATAAATGAATTGAAATACTTCAGTAACACATCAGTATTAAATAATGTAAAATATTGGCTTCCACATGCATGTATGAAAAAGACCCATGACAGATATAAAAAACAAAAGAAATAGGTATTAAAAATATATTTACTATCCTTCATTTAATATCCTTCATTAAGACTTTATTTTTGCAAACACGACAGGTAGTTTACCCTTTGTGATATTGAGTATATAACCTATTATCACAAGTACAAATACCAGATTTTGTTTCAAAAATGGCTTAATGAATATAAATTTCCCTGTTAGATCATGTTTGCGTTCGAAAAACCAATTGTATTTTTTATCGAGTAGGATTTCCTTAACCCAATTAACTTGCTGTGCAAGACTTAAGTTGGATTTTACATTAGTATTCCTTTCAATTGCAGATAATAAGTATCTAAAGAATCTGTTTACCAGTAATTTCTTACTTTGAGCAGATAACGGCGCCTTGCTCTCTAGAAGCTCTTTTAGCAAAAAAACTGAATTTTCATGTATACTAAAGTATTCAGATACAAATTTTGCTGTTAATGTATTGCCATTGCGTCGTTTTTTATAAAAGTAATAAGGTTTATTTAAAATATAATAGTTTTCTACGAGATTAAAAACATTAATATTAAAATCAAAGTCTTCTTTCAGCGCCATTTTTTTACATGTTATGTTGTTAGCGAGGAGTAACTCTCTATTATAAAACTTATTATTCATATAACCAAAGAGCATAGTTTGCTCTAAATCAACCAGTACACTATCAAACTCCGACTGAATATAGCCACTATATTTACTAATTATATCTTTTGAGAATTCTAGTTTTTCTCCATTTTCATAGTCTTCTCTCATTCCCGTAATGATAACTTCTGGTGAATACGAGTTAATAGCCGTCGCTATTTCTTGTAACCAATTCAATGCAAACATATCATCAGGATCAGGAAAACCAATATACTCACCACTTGCGTTTCTGAGCCCGACATTTCGACTTTCTGACAGACCAAGATTATGTTCATTTTCAATGATCCGCATACGTGGATCAATGAAAAGATCATATAGTTTTTCTTTTGTATTGTCCGTTGAAGAATCCTCAACAAAAATCACTTCAATATTCGAATATGATTGGTTAAGTATCCAATTATATATATCATCAAGATATTCCGAAACGTTGTAACAACAAAAAACAAGACTCAATTTAACTGTAGACACTTAATTTATTCCCAAACTAGTCAAGAGCATCGATGTAGAATTAGGATTCTCAAATGATTTAAATTCATTATGCATTTGTTTAATCTTAACTTTATATTGCTCAAGACTAAATCCTTGAATAGCTAAACCTAATTCATCGGTTGTCTGGCAAACGTCAAAACCCCAACTCTTAATCGGCGTATAAAAACCTCTCATATCTTCGTAATACTTAAGGTCAGGCGCATACAAAAAACATGGTTTTTCTAAAAGAGAATAATCCCAAATACACGAACTATAATCCGAGATAAGCATGTCCGAAATTAACAATAACTTTTGCATATCAGGGTAGGCTCTTACATCAACAAATTTACACGTAAAGTTATTTACCAAATTCTGAAAATGATGACTTCGCAAAAGTAATATTGGCTCCTTCCCAAATTTGTATCGCACAGTTTGCAGAATGAAGTCAAAGTCAGGAAATGGGTATACGCTGCCGTCATCGCGCCAAGTTGGAGCATATAAAATATAAAAACTATCATCAATTGACAAGCCAATACTTTGCTTTATTTCATTAATGAATCGTTCATTATTTTTATTTTCTAGAAGAAATTCATTTCTTGGCATCCCTGTATTCAATATATTATTCATATATACAGAGTCTTTTATAAAAAAATCAGTAAAATACTGCGAGCTTGAGACAAAATCCGTAATCATATCATCATGCATTTTATCCAACAGGATCTGAATTGAACTTCTTACCTCATTTAATGACCTTCTTTTATATGCTCCTCCACCGTGCCATGTTTGAACAAAGCGCTGAGATTTTCTAATAATAAAGAAGCGATTGAATCCAGTATTGCTTATACAATATTGGCTAGTTATAACATGATAAAGATAAGCAAAGGAAAGATATTTAACTTTCCTAATCCGATTACCTATTTGATGTTGACTAGGTTCAACAAATGCCCAAACTAACTCATAGTCTTTATAGTTGCTGGAGAAGTAATCACAAATAAATTTTGGATTACATGAATACTGTAACCCGGAGTAACTCATAAAAAATACTTTCTTACTATTGATAGGGAACAAATAGAAAGGGAGTAATGCAACTTTTATTAGATAAGTCGCAATGATTTTTAATAGGTCTTTAATCATTTAAAAGCTCATTTTAAGTACATTTAATTGGAACTTCATTAACAATTATTATCTTCTTAACATAAGCAACGAATTTATTAAACACGCTACCGCCCCTGGCTCAACAGCTACCAGTGCACTGGACGAAAAGTCAGTATGTAATTTGGCATCATGGATAAATTTCAACCATAAGCGCCATCAATCGAATCCAATATTGTGGTCTTAAATACGCCTCAAAACAAGGAAAAATCCCAGCAATACGGTACAAAATTGTATAGTTGACTACCAAATTTAGTCATTGATTTTAAACGCAAAAAACGGCAGTGATGTCACGATTGCGCAATTGCGCATCATAACCTCCCCTGCCGTTTAGTCTGGCTCAGCGTGCTTTACAAATTAGTCCACCAGTAACTTCTTGATGCTCTCTCTGAACTTCGCGCCTTCATTCAGGTTGCGCAGCCCATACTTAACGAAGGCCTGCATGTAGCCCATTTTCTTGCCGCAGTCGAAGCTGTCGCCGGTCATCAGCACCGCATCAACAGACTGTTTTTTCGCCAGTTCGGCGATGGCGTCAGTCAACTGCACGCGGCCCCATGCGCCGGGTTCAGTTTTTTCCAGTTCGGCCCAGATATCAGCAGACAGCACATAACGGCCAACGGCCATTAAGTCGGAATCCATGACCTGATTCTGTTCTGGTTTTTCAATGAAATCAACGATACGGCTGATTTTACCTGACACTTCAAGCGGCTCTTTGGTCTTAATCAGCGAGTATTCGCTCAGATCGCCTTCCATGTGTTTTGCCAGCACCTGGCTACGGCCGGTTTCATTGAAACGTGCGACCATTGCAGCGAGGTTGTAGCGCATTGGATCGGCGGTCGCATTGTCCAGCACGATATCCGGCAGTACCACCACGAACGGGTTGTCACCAACAATCGGGCGAGCACAAAGGATAGAGTGGCCCAGACCCAGCGGCTGTGCCTGACGCACATTCATGATGGTCACGCCCGGTGGGCAAATGGCCTGCACTTCTGCCAGCAGCTGACGCTTAACGCGCTGCTCAAGCAGTGACTCAAGCTCGTACGAGGTGTCGAAGTGGTTTTCTACCGCATTTTTAGACGCGTGAGTGACCAGAACGATTTCTTTGATCCCTGCAGCAACAATCTCGTCGACAATGTACTGAATCATTGGCTTATCGACGATCGGTAGCATTTCTTTCGGAATAGCCTTCGTGGCAGGAAGCATGTGCATCCCGAGGCCAGCTACCGGAATAACTGCTTTCAAATTAATCATTATCATGTCCACCTATGAATGGTTGGAGAATTATAGCCAGTCAGAACGTTTTATCCAGCATGTTTTTTTGATGATACCCGGCAATATTTGATAAAACCTCGGGGTTAATCCGATAGTTGCGGCAATATCCCAGGAATCGTCGTATTTTATTTACCCGGTAGCCTAAAATTTATCCCGGTTGCGTTCACGGTGTGCTGATCCACCCGGTCGATATCGACCGAACGCTGCCCTTTTTCATTCACCGCCTTTATATTTGCCAGGGACAGCAACGTGTCCTGGCGGGCCATAAACTTGCCACGAACGTCTTTGCGCAGGTCAAAATTCATCGACAGCGCGGGGCCACGGTCGGCATCCTGCATCACGTTGATATTGCGCATAAAGAGGTGCTGCGGCTTGTTGTGCAGCTCCAGCGAGGCGCGCTTAAGCTCGAGGTTGGTTATCGCCACAAACGACTGAGCATTGCCCGAAGAAATCTGTATCCCACGCAGCTTGTAGGCCAGCCCGGTGTTGTCCATATGTATGTCATTGAGCTTGAAGTTCTGCGGGATTGAGAGGTAGTTGCCTTTGATGACGCCATAGCCGATCAGCATCCCGGCACTATTTTCCATCGTGACATTATCAATTATGAAATTATCACAACCGTAAATTGCCACAGTGGCATTATCAATTCCCGCCTTCTTGCTGAACTCCGGGGTGATATTTTTGGCTTTTACGTTACGGATAATAAAGTGTTTGCCGTTCTCGACGTGAACCAGCTGTCGACAGTTGCTGCCGGTGATGTTGGCGACGACAAAGTTCTTCACTGCCTGCTCTTCCGGATAACCGTTGTCGTAAGTGCTTCCCGCCAGGCCGATGCCGATACCCCAGTTAATTTTACCGTTAGTGCAGTTGATGTTGTCGATAACGTGGTCAGAAATCAGGATGTTTTTATCGTTGATCGCCACGTTCCACTCGATGGCATCGCCCTGCAAATGGGTGAAACGGCTGTGAGTTATCTTCACGCCGTCAAATTGGTTATGGAAACCCTGGCGCAGAATGCCGTAGTTTGCTTTGGTTACCACAATATTGTCGATGAGCAGGTTACGCATGGTGCGCTTGTCTTTGCCGCCGATGTAAATCTGCGCCACTGGCCCGTAGCCGCTCAGCGTCACGCCCTGAATCACGCAGTCAGAACCGCGCACGTCGAGGCAGATGTTGTCCAGGCTGCCCTTTTTACCGATGATTTTGCAGCCGTCCTGTAACGCAAAGCGCCCACGGCCATTGCCCTTCAGCGCCCCGCCAACCTGCAGCGTTTTGCCCGGTGGAATGATGATGCCGGTATTGATATTGTCGCACACCACACCCTCCGGCACTTCAACCACGTCGCTGTCTTTGAACGCATCGTTGAAGGCGCGGATCCAGTCATTGCCGGGGTTGTAATTGCGGATATCAGCGGCATCGTTACGCCCCAGCGCAAGGGCTGCGGGGCTATTGATGAGAGGCAATGCGGCCAGCGCGGAGCTGGCCCCAAGGAAGGAGCGGCGTGATAGGGTAAACTTTTTTTCCGTCATGCGACCTCTTTTACAGCGTCTGCAGCAGGCTGGCTAACTGTTGATTAATCACCTGCTGGTTGAATTCAGTTTCGACTTTTGCCCGCGCTTTGGTGACGACCGGCTGTAACGCTTGTTGATCAAACCCACCGAACGCGCTGAGTCGGTCAGCCAGGGATGCCGCGTCGTTCTCAGGCACCAACCAGCCGGACTCTCCGGCATCAATGAGTTCCGGAATCCCGCTGTGAACGGTGGACACCACCGGAATGCCCACCGCCATCGCTTCCATCAGCGCGACCGGAATGCCTTCCATATCGCCATCAGCCCCGGTGACGGACGGCAGCAGGAACACGTCGGCCTCATCGAGCATCGCTTTCACCTCATGGCTCGGCTTGAAGCCCGGCATCTCAATCACGTCCTCGAGCTGATACTGCTCGATGAGCGTGCGCAGGCGACGTTCCCACGGACCTATGCCAAGAATGCGATAGTGGAAACGCACGCCGCGCTGCTTGAGCTGACGGCAGGCTTCGATCGCTACGTGCAGCCCTTTCTTCTCAGTCAGACGCGCAACCGAGATAATTTGCAGCGTCTCATCCGGCGCTTTCACCGGACGCAGGGCAAAGCGCTCCATGTTGACGCCCATTCTCGACACCACGATTTTATCTACCGGGCAGCCCATGCCTTGCAGACGCTCGGCCCACAGGTCGCTTATCGGCAACATCAAATCCCCCCGACGGAACAGCTGCTGGTATTCAGGGGTGTAATGGGTGAGCACATCCCGGCTTGAGACGTCGATGCCGTGGAACACGGTCGCAATTTTGCCGTTCAGCACACCGAGTTCACGCAGTTTGGCGGCGGTTACGCCCGCCGGGCCAAAGTGGGCGATAAACACATCGGCCCTGAACGGCGCGGTATTTTGCGCCGTGATGGAAGAAAGGATCAGGTTACGCGCCTCGTCACCGTAGCGGCTGGCGTTCAGCGCCTGCCACGTGGCCCCGCGATGTAAACCTTTCAGGGTGTTGAGCGCGCGATAACGCAGTTTGGCCAGTTTGCCCACCGGTTCATCCTGCAACCAGCGGGTTTTCTGCGCCAGACCGTAGCGGGTATAAGCCTCATGGGTATTGGTCATATCGCCCTTCAGCAGCGCGACAATTTCCACGTCATAGCCCATTTCGATAAACGCGACGATCTGATTTAAAACGAAGGTTTCTGACGACAGCGGAAATTTTAACAGGAAGAAACCAACCTTCATTTTCCCTCCCCGATGCGGTCGAGAACGGATTTCACCATCGTGATGCCGGCCTGGCGCTCGGCTTTAACCGCCACGCGCAGGCGTTCATTGATCGCCGGAAGCTGACCGAGGGTGTCGGCCACCATCGCACTGAGGCTACCGTCCAGCAGATGACGGATATCGATGGCCATTTCCGGCATCCCGAGTTGCTGCATGATCCCGGCGGATTTATGTTCGTAGTTGATGGCAATCGCCGGGGTATCGAAGTTCATCGAAATAATCGCGGAGTGCAGTCGCGTGCCGACGGTCAAATCACAGGCACCAAGAATTTTGCCCATTTCCAGATCGTTAAGTTCATCCATCACCACGTGATAGCGCGACGGGCCGCTGATGTGTTTGTGCAGGTTCAGCGCCACCATGCGGTCGTCTTTGTTGTAGCTGTCGATTCCGGTACAGGTTGAGAGCGCAACCACCTGATAACCGGCGTCGATGATCCGGTTCACTACGCCCGCAAACGCTTCTTCATAAGCCTGCTGCGTGGTGCCGAGGCGCTTATCGAATGGCGCCAGTTCGCGCAGGGTAACAGCCACCGTTTTTTGCTGACCGATTTTGTTCAGCCAGTGTTCCACGGCATAGCTGGCGGTGTAATCCTCGTCGTGATGATCGACCAGCCAGGCGGTATCAACGCCCTGCTCCACTTTGGCGGTGGTGATTTCACTGCGCTGCATCAGATTCAGGCTGACGGATTCACGCAGGATCAGCGCATCACACTGGCCGAAAACGTAGTTCGCCAGCTGGTTAAACTGCGGGTCCTGGAACGGGCCGACGCTGTGGCCAATCATGTACAACGGCTTTTTCGCCATAAAGGTACAGAGCGCGTGTTCGAACTGCGGGGCGCCGTACAGGTCAACGAAGAACGAGCCGCCAACCTGAATAATCGCATCGTAATTGCTGAGCAGACGGACAAAATCGGTAAAGCCCTGGGCGATGGCGATATTGCGCAGTTTGCCGCTGTCGGTCACGCGGGAAAGCAGGACCTGGTGCTGATAGCGACGACGCAGGACTTTTTTCACGCGCCCCATCACGCCTGCCGCGCTGTTGTGCTGTTTCATCTGCGTATACAGCGGATCGCCCATCACCGGGCGGTTGAGCAGCCAGGAAGAACTCACCGGGTAGCGGCTCATGACGTCCACTTCTGCGTCTGGATTCAGGGTGTTGATGGCGTCCAGCAGGCCGCGCAAAATGGCGCTGTCGCCACGGTTGCCGCATGTGTGGTTGCCAAGGATCAATAATTTCATGTGTGACCTCTTAATCGGGGTTCTTAATCCATCGGGTGCGGCCTGATGCCCTCACCCCGGTCCTCTCAAGGAAAGGGAGAAACAATATTGTGTAGGCCCGGCAAGCACAGCGCCGCCGGGCAAAAGCGGCATCGTTAACCCGCCCGCAGCAGCACTTTCATTTTTTCGCTGCGACACAGCTGGCGCTTCATTTCCACCACCAGCGGATGGCGCGAAAACAGAATCATCAGGGCGAACGCCAGCGCACCGGCGGCAATCTGAATCACCAACAGCAGCGGCAGCGATAACGCGCCATTCAGCGCCACGCCGAGGCCATAGCTCACCGCCAGCGTCGGCAGCGACAGATAAAACGGCAGCCATAAACTCAGGATGTACTGGCGATAGCTCGAGCCCAGCACCGGTTTGATCATCACGAAGTAGCTCAGAACGGTATTCACCACCTGCACCAGCAGGAAGCCGAGCGTCACGCCAAGCGCGCCAGCCACGTGGCCGCCGATGATAATCGCCGGGATGAACAGGAATGTTTTGAACACGTTGAATTTAAAACTGATATCCACGCGGGCTTTCGCCATCAGCAAGGAGCCAATCGGGTTACCGATGGAGCGCAGTAAACCCACCACGCACAGCAGTTGCAGGACAGGCACAATGCTGACCCACTTCTCGCCGAACACCAGTGGCACCACGTTGTTGCTGACCACCATCAGGCCCAGCAGCACCGGGAAGTTGATGATGCCGACAACCGACAACAGCTTGTAAAAGTTGACGCGCAGCTTAGCGGTGTCGTCCTGAATTTTGGCAAAGGCCGGGAACAGCACACGGGTGATAATCGGGTTGAGCTTCATCGGCGGCACCACTGCGACGTTGTAGGCCAGGTTATAGCCGCCCGCCACGCTCGCCCCCAGAATACGCGCCAGCACCAATGTGGACAGGTTGGTGTTGACGTAGTTGATGATGCTGTCGGCAGTCAGCCATGCGCCAAAACGCAGGTTCGATGAAACAGTGCCCAGCGAAAAATGCAGTCCCGGACGATAAATCCGGCGGCCAAACCAGCCGAACAGCAGCGTACGCACGGCGCTGTTCACCAGATAACCGAGAATTGCCGTCATCGCCAGCGGCCAGAAATGGGCGCTAACCACCGTGAAAGTGAAACCAGCCAGCACGGCGGAGGTTTCAATCATGCCAATCTTGCTGAATTCGAGCTCTTTTTGCATCAGCGCGCGGAACTGCTGCCCGTGCGGAATAACCACAAAGGCAAACGACAGCGTGCGCATCAGCGGCGCCAGGTCCGGGTTATGCAGCACCTCAGCAATCACCCCGCTCAGGGAAAAGACCAGCGCAAACACCACAATCCCCAGCCCCACGTTCAGCCAGTAGAGCGTGGTCAGTTCGAGATGGCTGATTTCTTTGCGCTGAATAATGGAGTTGGCGATCCCGAAATCCGACAGCGTATCCGCCAGGGCGATGATCACCAGCGAGACCGTCAGCAGGCCGAACTGATGATTGTCGATTACCCGCGCCAGCACGGTCATCTGCACCAGGCCCAGACCGATGATGACCACCGTGGCCATGGCGGACCATTTCGCACCGCTGATGGTTTTCTCTCTCAGGCTCATGTCACTACCTCAATATGCTGCTTTGTTGACAAAGCCTTTGAAAATCGTCAGGAAAACGATGCGGATATCGAACCACAGGCTCCATTCACGGATGTATTCCAGGTCGAACTCAATACGTTTTTCCATTTTTTCCAGGGTGTCGGTTTCCCCGCGCCAGCCGTTAATCTGCGCCCAGCCGGTAATGCCCGGTTTGACCTTGTGGCGCAGCATGTAACCTTCGATGAGCTGACGATACTGTTCGTTATGCGCCACCGCGTGCGGACGCGGGCCGACGATAGACATCCCGCCGGTCAGCACATTGATGAACTGCGGCAGTTCGTCGAGAGAGGTGCGGCGCAGGAAGTTACCCACGCGGGTAACGCGCGGATCGTTTTGCGTTGCCTGGGTCACCACAGCGTCGTTTTCCATGACGCGCATAGAGCGGAACTTCCACACTTTGATGGCTTTGCCGTCCATGCCATAGCGGGTCTGGCGGAAAATAATCGGTCCCGGCGAAGTGATTTTGACCGCCAGCGCAATACAGGCCAGCACCGGGGAAATCAACAGCAGGATCATCGTGGCCAGCACAATGTCTTCCACGCGTTTAATCACACGGTTCAGGCCGGACAGCGGCGTGTCGTACAGCGGCACCACCGGCACGCCGTTCACTTCGTCGATGCGGGAATGCAAAATGTTGAAGGTGAAAACGTCAGGAATGAGGATCACCGAACAGGTGGTGTCAGCCAGTTCACGCACCAGGTCTTTAATGCAGGCTTCGTCTTGCATGGTCAGCGCGATGTAAACGTTATGAATTTTGCCCGCGCGTGCGTCTTCCAGCAGCTGCTGATAGTTGCCCGCCCAGTCGGCATTCACGCCACCCGGTTTCGGATCGTGATAGCTGCCCACCACGTCAAAACCCAGCCACGGCTGATTGCGGAAGCTATCCAGCAGCACCTGCCCCGCGGGCATATCGCCTGCGACAGCAACCTGGCGAATGTTATAGCCGCGGTTACGCAGCCAGCCCACGCCGAAGCGGATAAACGCCCGACAGGCCACCATGCCGCAGGTGCTCAGCAGATACCAGGCCAACCAGACGGCCGGACTGTTATTGAAATCGTCATTGAAGGCCAGCAGACCGGCACACAGGATCAGCGCCAGGGTCCAGTTTTGAAGGAGTAACAGCAGCTCAGTGGTCATGCGCACGCCGCGCCACGAGCGGTAAAAATCAGTCATACCGCCAATCATCTGAAACACCACCAGGGTTACCAGCGCCATCAGCAGATGCATGTAGGAAAACGGCAATGCTGCGCCTTTACAGACCACCCACAGCCCACCAAACATAATGGTAATGTCGGAGAATCGCTGCACCATTGAAATTAACGATGCATTCGTTTTGGCTCGTTCGCGCTTTCTTAGAGTCGTCATCGTTGTTCCTGTTAAAAATAACCCTCCCCCGTCGGGGGGAGGGGATGTAAAGCCACGCCCAACATTACTGGTTGAGTAAAGCCAGAATGTCCTTTGTTTTGGCTTCCATCAGCGTCGTATCCCCGCGCGACTCCACGTTCAGACGCACCACCGGTTCGGTGTTGGACGAGCGCAGGTTGAAACGCCAGTCTTCGAACGCCAGGCTGATACCATCGGTGCGGTCAATTTCCAGCGCGTGCTGCGCGAAATGCTGCTCCACGCGGGCGATGGCGCTAACCGGTTCGGCCAGCGTGCTGTTGATTTCGCCGCTCGCCGGGAACGCCGCCATACGGTCACGCACCAGTTCGCCGAGGGTTTTGCCCTTCAGGCACAGCAGCTCGGTCACCAGCAGCCACGGGATCATCCCGCTATCGCAGTAAGCAAAATCGCGGAAGTAGTGATGGGCGCTCATTTCTCCACCGTAGATGGCGTCTTCCTGGCGCATACGCTCTTTGATGAACGCGTGTCCGGTTTTTGACATCACCGGCGTACCGCCCGCCATATTCACTACATCAACGGTGTTCCAGGACAGGCGTGGGTCGTGAATGATGCGCTCGCCAGGCTGTTTTTCGAGGAACGCTTCCGCCAGCAGGCCGACGATGTAGTAGCCCTCGATAAACTGCCCGTTTTCGTCGAACAGGAAGCAGCGGTCAAAATCGCCGTCAAAGGCGATACCCATGTCTGCGTCGTGTTCGATAACCGCGTTGCGGGTGTCATCGCGACACTCCGGCAGCAGCGGGTTCGGAATACCGTTAGGGAAATTGCCGTCCGGGGTATTGTGGACTTTGATGAACGTCACCGGCAGGTTCAGGGCCTGGAAGCGGGCTTCCAGCGCATCAATCACCGGGCCAGCAGCGCCGTTACCGGAGTTGATCACCAGCTTCAGCGGCTTGAGGTTCGCCGTGTCGATGTAGCCCATCAGATGGTCGATATACGCTTTTTGCAGGTCGATTTTCTGATAGCTGCCGCGTCTGGAGCCAACCACCGGCGGGAAGTCGTTGGCTTCCGCCAGACGCTGCACGTCGCGCAGGCCGGTGTCGCCGCTGATTGGACGCGCGCCTTCACGCACCAGCTTCATGCCGTTGTAGTCCATCGGGTTATGGCTGGCAGTCACCTCGATGCCGCCGTCCACGCCGAGGTGGAAGGTAGCGAAATAGATTTCTTCGGTCCCGGACAGACCGATATCCAGCACGTCGACGCCCGCATCGCGCAGGCCTTTCGCCAGCGCCATTTTCAGCGTTTCGCTGGTGAGACGCACATCGCCGCCGAGCACGATGGTTTTCGGTTTCAGGAATTCGCCGTACGCGCGGCCGATGCGCCAGGCGATGTCTTCGTTCAGCTCTTCACCCAGCTTGCCGCGAATATCGTAGGCTTTAAAACAGGTTAATGTGGTCATGTTTTTACCCTTTTCAGGCAACAGTTAGCCCTCTCCAGTACGGAGAAAATTATTTAGTAAAATGTATAACCATTAGATTTCGCGTTGCAGGAAGGCGGCAACTGCGTACACCGCCGGGAGCTTAGTAAACTAAGTGACCGGTGTGTGCAAAGGAAGCCAACGCACCTGCAGCGTGAAAGATGATGGTTAGATGCGTCCGTAGCGATCCTGGAACCGTACAATATCGTCCTCTTCGAGGTACGAACCGGAGCGGACTTCAATCAGGTCGAGTGGGATCTTGCCGGGGTTTTCCAGGCAGTGCGTGGCCCCAAGCGGAATGTAGATGGACTCGTTTTCGCCAAGCAGCTTCACGTCATCATTGATAGTCACCTTCGCGGTGCCCGCCACGACAATCCAGTGTTCGGCGCGGTGATGGTGCATCTGTACCGACAGTCCTTCGCCTGCCTTCACGGTGATGCGTTTCACCTGGTAGCGTTCGCCAGAATCGATGGAGTCATATTTACCCCACGGGCGATACACTTCGCGGTGAATGTGGTGCTCGTGGCGGCCGTCGGCCTTGATGCGCTCGACGACTTTTTTCACGTCCTGCACCGAATTACGGTCGGCGATAAGCACCGCGTCTTTGGTCTGCACAACCACCAAATCTTTGACGCCCACGGTCGTCACCAGGCCAGATTCCGCGTACACATAGCTGTTTTCAGTTTTATGGCTGATAACGTCGCCGTGATGCACGTTGCCTTCGGCGGTGTGATTACTGATTTCCCACAGGGAAGACCATGAACCGACGTCGCTCCAGCCCGCGTCCATTGGCACCACGACGGCATCGGCAGTGCGTTCCATCACCGCGTAGTCGATGGATTCTTCCGGACAGGCCAGGAATGCCGCTTCATCGACGCGAATAAAATCGAGATCCGGGTCAACCACGCTCATTGCTTTTTCGCAGGCCTGCATGATGTCCGGACGGAATTTGCTCAGCTCTTCGAGATAACGTCCGGCGCGGAACAGGAACATGCCGCTGTTCCAGTAATATTCGCCGCTGGACACGTACGCCTGCGCGGTCTCGAGATTCGGTTTTTCAACAAACTGCGCCACGTTAAACGCCACGGCGTCTTTTTCGCCGGGGCAAACGTCGCCGCGGCGGATGTAGCCGTAGCCGGTTTCCGGCTGGTCAGGCACGATGCCGAAGGTCACCAGTTTGCCGCTTTCGGCGTAAGGCACCGCGTCACGAACCGCATCGCGGAACGCATCTTCGTTCTGAATCACGTGGTCAGCCGCCAGCACCAGCATCAGCGGGTCACCGTTCGGGCAGCTGCGTTTTGCCGCCAGCGCCGCCAGGGCAATGGCGGGCGCGGTGTTGCGCCCTGCCGGTTCGAGAATAATGTTCTCGGTCAGCTTATCCAGTTTGCGCAGCTGTTCAGCGACGATAAAACGGTGCTGTTCGTTACAGATAACCACCGGGCTTTCGCACTCCACGCCCTGCAGGCGGTTAACGGTGGACTGCAGCATGGTCAGGTCGCCTTTCAGGCACAGGAACTGCTTGGGATAAAGTACCCGGGACAGCGGCCATAAACGGCTGCCGGAGCCACCGGCCATCACTACCGGAAAGAGTTGTGTCTGACTCATCATTTAACCCCGACGTCTTGAGAGGAAATATCAGCTATAAATTGTTTCAGCACGTTCGTCTTTTCGAGCGTGCGTTCGGCGTAATCGCCTGCAATCACGTTGTGGTGCGGCATCAATAGCGCCTGTTCAATACCGTCGACCAGCGCCGGAACCGACTCGGGCTCCACGCATACCGCAATACCCGGATGCGCATCGCACAGCTGGCCGAGCTCGGTGGTGGCTTCAGCGGTGATCACCGCATTGCCACCCACCGCCAGAATATTGGTCAGTTTCGACGGCAGTACCGCGTCCGCCGCGCCGCGCTTCTGGATAACCAGATGGCAGTCGGCCATTTTCAACAGCGCGGGCAGCGCTTCGTAAGACTGCAACGGGAAGAAGCGCACGTTAGTCAGGCCGCGTTCGGCAACGTGTTTTTCCAGGCGCGCTTTCCCCCCGCCCTGTCCGACAATCACGAACAGCCACGGTTTGTCCTGCAACGCCTCGGCGGCAGCAACGACGTTTTCCAGCCCCTGCTTCTCACCAATGTTGCCGGAATAGAGAATAATTTTGCGGTCTGTAGGCAGGCCCAGTTGCTCACGCAGGACAACGACCTGAGTCGGATTCACATCACGAAAGCGCGCCACTTCGGACCAGTTAGGGAAGAAAATGACTTTCTCTTCTGCCACGCCTTTTTCCTGCGCTTTGTTCATCATTGAGCGCGAAATCGTGGACACGTTGTCGACGTTATGCAGGCCGCTACGCTCAAAACGGCTGGCGAGTTTCGCCACGGTGCCGCCTTCGCCTTTGCCAGCCATGCCCAGACCGAGCATCGCATCCACTTCATAATCCTGAATGTGCAGCAGGGTGCGCGCGCCGGAGAGTTTCGCCAGCAGGCGCATGCCCGGGGTGCAAAACAGCGTCGGCACGACACCGATAATCCGATCCGGCTTCCAGCGACGTTGCGCCATCAGCGGGAAGAAGCTGCTCAACGCAAAGCTGCCGAGGTGAATCAGGCGCTTGAGCGTTGAAGGCTGTTTCGGTACGTACAGCGGGCAGCGCCAGACGGTAGCGGCCCCCTCTTCGCGGCGATAGCGCCATGCGGAGTAGCGCTCGCCAATTTTCCATTCCGGGTAGTACGGCGGCGCCGTTATTACACGCACGTCATGCCCTTCCTGCGCCATCCACTCCACCATTTCACCGGTGTATTTGCCGATACCGGTGAGTTCGGGTGAGTAATTGATTCCATAGACGAGGATTTTCATAAACCCGGTGCCTCCGCGCATTTCTCTTCGAGGAAATAAGCGCGACTGTTTTCGTGGACGTTGTCCGCCGCCAGCAGTGCGTCCTGCGTCAGCCAGCGATAGTCGTTGTGCTGCGCAGTCGGCAGTTGCAGGCTATCAACGTCAACTTTCAGGCGGAATCCCAGCACCACGTAATGGGTGCTGAAATCGGTGCCGGAAAAATTGTCGTCGTAGAAATGCTGCCAGACGCCATAAAACTGGCCTGCCGACATCGGCAGGCGCAGGCCCAACTCCGCTTCGGTCAGGCGCATAAAGGCATGGCTAAGTTTTTCATCTTTCTGCACTCGCCCGCCCGGCACGAACCAGTAGCCCTGTGCCGGACGGTTGTTACGTTTCCCGAGCAGAAATTCGCCTTCGGCATTCTCCACGACCAAATCAATCGAGATGAGCGGCGTCGAACGCACCACGGTGGCAAAATCTTCTGGCTTCAGAAACATGGTTTACCCCCGGAAGCGGTGCTGGTTCTCAAGGAACCACTGGTAAGTACTGGCCAGACCCGCTTCCAGCGTCACCTCGTGATACCAGCCGAGCTGATGCAGACGCGAAACGTCCAGCAGCTTGCGCGGGGTACCGTCGGGTTTGCTGGCGTCGAACACCACGCGGCCCTTGTAACCGACCACTTTGGCGAGCGTTTGTGCCAGTTCGCGAATGGTGCAGTCCACACCGGTGCCGACGTTGATGTGCGACAGCATCGGTTCGGTGTTTTCCTGCCACACCTCGCGGTCGAGTTCCATCACGTGAATGCTGGCCGCAGCCATGTCATCTACGTGCAGGAATTCGCGCATCGGCGTGCCGCTGCCCCACACCACCACGTCAGGTGCGTTGTCCTGCGTCGCTTCGTGAAAACGACGCAGCAGCGCCGGGATCACATGCGAATTACTCGGGTGGAAGTTGTCGTGCGGGCCGTACAGGTTGGTCGGCATCACCGAACGATAGTCGCGGTTGTACTGACGGTTGTACGATTCACACAGCTTGATACCGGCAATTTTAGCGATAGCGTACGGCTCGTTAGTCGCTTCAAGCGTGCCTTGCAGCAGCTCGCTTTCCGGCATCGGCTGCAACGCCCGCTTCGGGTAAATGCAGGATGAACCGAGGAACAACAGCTTATTCACGTTGTGCAGATGCGCGGCGTGAATGATGTTGCTTTCGATCATCATGTTTTCGTAGATGAAATCCGCCGGGAAGCTGTTGTTGGCGACAATACCGCCCACCTTCGCCGCCGCCAGATACACCTGGTCAATGTGTTCTTGCGCAAAGAAATCATTAACCGCTTTACTGTCGAGCAGGTTCAGTTGGTCGCGGGTGCGCAGCACCAGCTCCACATCACCGCGCTGTTCCAGCTGGCGGACGATGGCTGAGCCCACCATCCCGCGGTGGCCCGCCACGAAAATACGTTTTCTGGTCATGACTCAGGACTCCAGCGCGATGGCTACCTCGTAACCGTGAGCTTTAAGCAGGGAGTGTTTCTTCGCTGCTTCCAGATCGTTGGCAACCATTTCGGAGACCATTTCCTGCAGGGTGATTTCCGGTTTCCAGCCCAGTTTTTCGTGCGCTTTGGTTGGGTCGCCGAGCAGGGTTTCCACTTCAGCAGGACGGAAATAGCGCGGGTCAACGGCAATCATCACGTCGCCTGGTTTCACACCCGGTGCGTCGTGACCGGTAACAGAAACCACGATGCCTTTCTCTTCTACGCCAGTGCCTTCAAAGCGCAGTTTGATACCCAGCTGTGCTGCAGCCATTTCGACGAACTGACGCACGGAGTACTGCACGCCGGTCGCGATCACGAAGTCTTCCGGGTTGTCCTGCTGCAGCATCATCCACTGCATTTTTACGTAGTCTTTCGCATGGCCCCAGTCACGCAGGGAATCCATGTTGCCGAGGTACAGGCACTTCTCCAGGCCCTGAGCGATATTGGCAATCGCGCGGGTGATTTTGCGGGTCACGAAGGTTTCGCCGCGGCGTGGAGATTCGTGGTTAAACAGAATGCCGTTACAAGCGAACATGCCGTAGGATTCACGGTAGTTGACGGTTATCCAGTAGGCGTACAGTTTGGCGACAGCATACGGAGAGCGCGGGTAGAACGGCGTGGTCTCTTTCTGCGGGATTTCCTGCACCAGGCCGTACAGCTCAGACGTGGATGCCTGATAGAAACGGGTTTTCTTCTCAAGGCCGAGGAAACGAATCGCTTCCAGCAGACGCAGGGTGCCCATCGCATCAACGTCGGCGGTGTATTCCGGGGACTCGAAGGAAACGGCCACGTGGCTCATTGCGCCCAGGTTGTACACTTCGTCCGGCTGCACTTCCTGCAGGATACGGGTCAGGTTGGAGGAGTCAGTCAGATCACCGTAGTGCAGATGGAATTTCGGGTTTGCAGCATGAGGATCCTGATAAATGTGATCCACGCGCTCGGTATTGAATGAAGACGCACGACGCTTAATACCGTGAACTTCATAGCCTTTTTCGAGCAGCAGCTCTGCCAGGTAAGAACCATCCTGTCCGGTAACGCCGGTGATGAGTGCGACTTTTGACATGTTTATATTCCTCTACTTACAGGGAGTTAATAGTTTCAACGCGTTCGCGCGTCACCACTGCTGGATTGCCTCGGCAAATCATGTTTGCCGGTAGCGTTTTAAATACGCTGCTGCGTGCGCCAACGACGGTGCCATCACCTATCGTCACGCCGGGTGCCACGAAGACATCCGTTGCCAGCCAGCATTTCTCGCCAATCACAATCGGCGTCGCGTTAATATCAAAATGCGCGCTCATATAATCGTGACTGCCGGTACATAAATAACATTTCTGCGAGACCACCGAATTAGCGCCGATGGTAATGTCGCCAAGGGTATATAGCACCGCGTCATCGCCCACCCATGCGTTATCTCCGAGGGTTAATTTCCACGGATAGGTAATTTTTACCGAAGGGCGAATCACTACGTTTTTTCCGATTTTTGCGCCAAACAGGCGTAATAAAAATGCACGCCAGCGGTAGAGTATTTGTGGCGACCAGGCAAATAAGGTTGCCTGGACGGCCCACCATAATTGCACTTTAATACCGCCCGCTCCCCGGAACCCTTTAGGCACCGAGAATCCGTTTAATTCCTGCATTGTTTTTCCTTATATTGACTATTTGTTATATAAGGCTTTGGTCTTGCCCGTAGTACGCAGGCGTAATAAATGAGAAAATTCCGCCCAAAAACCTGGCACGCGTAATATCTGGCGCTGAACATTTTTAGCGTCACGGCATAATTCCAGATTATTCGAGGTTGACACACCGCCCATCGAAAATTCTGACACCAGGCCCTTAATCCGTTTAAAGGAATAGCCTTCCTTATACATTTTCGCCGCCAGCGCATAGTCGGATGACACGCGATATTGCAAATCATACGGATAACGCTGCAGCCCACTCACCGGGAAGAAAATAGCCTGATGGCTCGCCGGAAGGCTGTGATAAATATACCAGCCAGGTTTGGCACTGCGGCGCACCTGATGGCCGTCACCGAAATCGAGCATGGCATCGCCGATAACCATCGCATTATCTTTTTGCGTGGCCAGTTGGCGGACGCTGTTCGCCACATCGGCATGGAACACATCGCCGGAGTTCAGAAAGATAGCGAAGCGACCGCGCGACATCTCAATACCCTTATTCATGGCGTCGTAGATGCCCTTATCCTTCTCGCTGATGTAACGTAAGTTGTACTCACCGTTCAGGTTTTCCAGGAATTCTGCGGTACCGTCTGCGGAGCCACCATCGACGACAATCCACTCAAATTCGACACCCGGATCGTGCGCCAGATGAGCCAATGACGCCCAGGTTTTCACCACGCCTTCATAATTCCGAAATGCAACGGTAATCACACTTAGCAGCATTTATTCGACTCCTTATTAGCTGTCCGTCAGTTTCAGCGCTTTACGCAGAATAAATGGACACACAATTAAAAACGCATATTCCGGGCTAAAAATCGAACCGGTAAAAAACAGCGAAACCGGGAAAAACAGAAACAGCTGCACGCGATAGTTTTGGTTATTACCAAACGCGTTAATCATCATTTTTCCGACTTTTGACATATACCAGGCTGTCAGTAACACCGCGAACCAGGAGAAATAAATAATCAGCAGATACAACCCATTGTCTATTGTTTTCCCGACGTCCGCACCGTTAAAGATTCCGAATGATGCAACATATTCGTAAAGAGAACCAAAACGAACCACACCATCAATGTGGGTAAGAGAATACCCAACCATCACCAGCGGCCCAATAATTCGGTAATAAGAGGATGAGCCTTCCGTTCCGAGATCGCCGAGGCGTTCCGAAATATACGGATAAGCAAATACCAGACCGACTAAAAAGACTGCTAAAGAAATGATTGCCAGGGGTAGTTTCTTACTAATTGCTTCCTTATTCAGATACTGGAATGCCCATTCCAGCAAATAAAACAGGATAAATGTCATTACGCCGGAAAACGATCCTGAAAGCACTATCCCTGCCAGAATCATAGCATCGGTCTTAGGCGTTTTGATACCGAACTGTTTGATACTGAGCCAAATTGAGATTAATGCCAGGGCGAAGAAGGCCGGTTCGAAATATAACGCAGTGGTTCGCTTCCCGCCGAACTTGATAAAGTTCAGAACGTAGCTGTTACTGTAAATAAGATATTTCGAAATTATCTCCATCAAGCTGCTTCCGCCGGTCAGGATAATCTGCGCCATTTCCAGCGCGGCGAGCATCACGACCAGCCCGACAACGACATAAAAGAAGCGCAAAATTTTACGGTGGTTGTGCGGTGAAATCGTTTTAAAGCGAATGGCCCACACCATGCCGATGATGATAACGATATAAACGAACAGCATCGTCGAGGTGACGTATTTGCTGGCATCAAGCGACTGACCAAATACGTAGTTAAACAGCGTCAGCCCGGCACCGACTCCCAGCGCAATCATCAGTTTTTTCAGACTGATGCGGTCCACATAGAGCAGCAACAGCACCGGTAAAAACGTCACGATAGTTATCGGAAAACTTTCGCCGAGCTGGACGATTTTGACGTTAACCAGCAGGTAGATTAACGGCAGCAGCAGGTAGCTACAGATTCTGATAGAACGAGACATATTCCTCCAGCATCTGTTTTCCGCTATACGCCTGGCGACTCCGGGCGCGAAACGCATCGAGCGTGGTCGCAAAAATCGCTTCGGCAATCTGCGCTTTTGGCAGCTGAACCAGCGCCAGCACGTCCTCGACGTTTACCGTGCGCCCGCCGGATTTCTCCAGCACTTCCTGGGCCGCTTCGCTTGGCGTCGCAATCACCGGCACGCCGATGGACAACGCTTCGCACAGGATCAGGGGATAGTTATCGACTCGCGAGCTGAACAGCAGGGCATCCAGCTGATTGAGTTCACTCATTAACTGGCGCTTATTGGTCAGAAAACCGTGATTTATGACGTTGCTGCCTTCAAACGGTGAGAACTTGCCGAAGGTATGCACTTCAACTGCGTCACCCAGCGCAATAATGTCGCGCACCAGCTGCTGATTGGTTTTACCGTCGTAGCGCAGGTCATGGGCCACCACCGCAATTTTCGGCTTGCTGCCGGTCACGCTCTGCGGCGCCAGTTCTGCAAGGATAGCTTCGGTCGCGACGTCGATACCGTTGTTGATAATCTGGCAGTGCCCTTCCCCATAGAGACGATTAAACGCATCGGCTACGTGCTGGCTCGGGGAGATAAACTGGCAGCCCAACGCAATCATTTCGCGGAACAGCTGACGTTTGCCGCTTACCAGCTGGCTGGCACGGTCGATTTTCACCGGCGGGTAGTTGGTCAGGGTCGGGCATTTTCCACAGCCATTTTTCCACTCTTCGCAGCCGTCGAGAAACGCACAGCGGCCAGTGACGCTCCAGTGATCGTGCAGCGTCCAGACGAAACGCACGTCGCGCTTGTGCTCTTTCAGCTTGTGGCAAAACTCCACCACCTCTTCGAGGTTCAGCCAGTAGCTGTGCAGCACGTGGAAGTGCAGCACCACCGGCCCGGACGTGCGGGTCACGGTGCGATACAAATTATTCAGATTACCGAACACGTCGCGGTTAAATAGACGAAACAGCGCCAGATTTGCTATCGAGGTGACGCGTGCGGTTTGTTTGATGACGTTCGGATAGTCGTCGTGGCTGACGCTTTTCTTGCCGCCTTTGCCGTAACCGTAGACAAAGCGAGATGCCATGCCCTGTTGCAGCGCGCGCTGATGCAGATCGAGCGCCACGCCTGCCGCCCCGCCTTCCGCGAGACGAACGTTAAATTGCAGAATATTCATTTGATGACCTTTACCCGCGCTTTTTCACCCACCACCAGCGCGTTGTCCGGCACGTCGTCGAGGACGACGCTACCTGCGCCGACGGTGACGTTATTGCCGATACGTATCTCGCCAATCATCACCACGTTCGCGCCAAGCTCTACGCCGTTTCCAATCACCGGGCAGGCCAGACTTTGCGGGCCGCGGTTGCCAATGGTGACGCCGTGGCGGATGGTGAAATCATCCCCCGCCACCACGAATTTATTGATGACCACGGCATAACCGTGGTGAATGGTGAAACGACGGCCAATGGTGGCCGCGGCCTGAATTTCGTAACCGAACACACATTCGGTGATGAAGCGGTACATCAGCAGCATCGGGGCTGCCCAGAGGTTGTTAATCACGCTTTTTTTGCGCCACACCGAGCAGAAATGCGCGATGCGGTACGCGGTGACCATGCAGCACGGGCGCAGGCTCCAGCTGTTTGCGCGTAAGTCTTCCAGCAGCATTATTTCCCCCGCAGGCCATCGGCCAGACGTTTACCGTTACGCACTGACAGCAGCGTCAGCAGCGTGCGCCAGTTCATGCGCTTGTTGCGGATCTGATACAGCGTGAACAGCTGGTACTTTTTGCTGGCGCGATCGAATTTGTCTTTGTGCTTACGGTAGAAATGGAAGTAGCCGGAGAATTTTTTCGGCGACGACGTAATCTGCATTTCACCGTGATTGATGTGCAGAATTTGCGTGGCCTCTTCCACTTTCCACGGCTCGCCGTATTCGGTCACCATACGCAGAAAAATGTCGTAATCCTGCGCCGCTTTCAGTTCGGTATCGAACAGGCTCTCTTTGAAGCGCCAGGCCCAGCTGAACACCTGATTGCCAATGATGTTGCGCTTGAAAAACAGCGTGCGGGAATACGGTGATTTCGGATACAGCGGCAGGCTCGCTGGTTGAGAGTAAACCTCGCCTTCGCAGACATAATCGTTGGCGTAGAGAAACGCGTGGGTCGTCAGCTGATGTTTATGTTCAAGGAACACCGACAGGCGGTTTGGCGTCCATTCGTCATCGTCATCGATGCCGGTAATGAAGTGGCCTTTGGCCTGCAAAATCGCCTGATTACGCACCGCACAGGCACCGGAGTTAACGTCGTTGCGGGTATATTTCACGCGCGCATCGTTCAGGCCGTCGACAAACTGCTGCAGCTGTTCAAAGGAAGAAGAGCAGTCGTCGACAATCATCATTTCCCAGTGCGGATAATCCTGGCGAAGCACCGATTTAATGGCGCGAATTGCCAGCTGTTGCCGATTCCAGGTTGGCATATAAATGGAAATTAATGGGTTATGTGTCGTCATTTTGTTCCCCGAATGGCGTTGAACTTTGCCCCTCACCCCTTGGGGGAGAGGGTCAGGGTGAGGGGCAAAGCACGTTATTTACTGTCTGACTTGTACTCGTACTCGTAGTAGCCGTAGTCCTGATAACCGGTGGCCCGACGGAAGATGGAGTTGAGGATCACACCTTTGACGTGAATACCATTCTGCTCGAAGCGGCTGAGGCTGGTTTCCACCTCTTTCAGGGTGTTAACCGCATAACGTGCCACCATCAGCGTGGTCCCTGCGTGGCGACCGATGATACCGGCATCGGTCACGGCCAGAATTGGCGGGGTATCGATAAGCACCAGGTCATAATGGCTGCTGGCCCATTTCACCAGTTCCGCAAAACGGTCGCCCATTAACAGTTCAGACGGATTCGGCGGTACCTGACCACGGGTAACCAGGTCGAAGTTGGTTACCGAGGTGCGTTTGGCACAGTTTGCAATCTCGGTTTTACCGACCAGCACTTCGGAAAGGCCGTTGTCATTGGTAGTACCGAGCAATTCGTGGGTGTAGCCTTTACGCATATCGCAGTCAATCAGCAGCACGCGCTTGCCGGTCTGGCTGATCACTGCCGCCAGGTTGGCACAGACGAACGTTTTACCGATGGACGGGCTGACCCCGGTCATCATCAGCACATTGTTGCTGGCCTGCATCATGGCGAAGTGCAGGCTGGTTCGCAGACTGCGCACCGCTTCGATAGCGAGGTCGGTGGGGTTACCGACAGCCAGCAGTTGGCTTTGCTTATAGCGCTTGATGCCTTTAACGGTTTTGACGTGGTCGCGCTTCTTCTGCCATTCAGACAGCGGAATGCTGGCGTAAACGTTGATGCCGTGGTCTTCCAGAACCTGAGGACTTTCAATCCCACGGTTAAACAGCGATCGCAACAGCACGCCAAGAATAGAAAGCATCAGCCCCAGAATGATCCCGCCGAAGACAATCAGCGCCTTTTTCGGCTTCAGAACGCCCGGCTGAGTAATGGCGGAGTCCACGATGCGCACGTCACCGACGGTACTCGCTTCCTGGATTTTCAACTCCTGCTGTTTGTTCAGCAGTTGCATATAGACCTGCTGCCCGGATTCCACATCACGCGTCAGACGCACGATTTCCTGCTGGGTTTCCGGCATCGCAGTGATGCGTTTGTTGAGATTAGCCTTCTCGTCTTCCAGCGTTTTGCGTTTTTCCAGCAGCGTACGGTAAGCCGGGTGGCGCTTGGTGTAGAGCTTGGAAATCTCGGCCTCGCTGAAAGTCAGCTGGTTCAGCTGCGCATCAATGTTAACCACCGAATCCAGCACCGACTTGGCCTCAAGCGACATATCTACCGAGTCTTTCTGCTGGCGATAAGCGTTGAGTTTATTTTCGGCGTCGTCCAGACGAGTACGCACTTCTGGCAGCTGTTTGGCGAGGAATCGCAGACTGCGGGAAGCTTCTTCCGATTTACGCTCGACGTTTTGCGCCAGATAGTTATCCGCGATGCTGTTGAGGATAACCCGGATCTGGTCTTTGTCTTCCCCGGTGTAGGTCAGGCTCAACACGCCGGTGTCTTTACCGTTTTCCGTTACCGTCAGGTTGTTTTGCAGGGTGTTGATCATCCCGAGCGTGGAGTATTTAGTGACGGTAAATTCACCGCCCTCCTGCGCATGGATAGCACTCACCAGCAGGGTCAGGCCGGACCGGGTTAACGGCTGGCCGATCGTGCCGCGCGCATCAAAGCCGCCGTCGCTGGTCAGCTGGTAGCTGTTTGGCCCGAGCACTTTCAGGGTGAAGGTTTGCTCACGCATCCCCGCAGGCACGGTAAAGGTTTCAACGTTGACGCTCTCATTGGCACGGCCCATCAGGCGTTCCCAACCGGCACCAAAAATCGGCATCGTGTTTTTGGTTACGGCGATGTCCAGATTGAGGTCATCTACCGTTTTACCGAGCACCATACGCGACTGAATCAGCTGAATTTCAGCGTCAGACGCAGGCGGCTTGTTGCTGAGCGCCGAGTTTAAATCCTGTACCAGTGAGCTGCTGGTATCCTGCTCAATCTGCACCAGCGCGTCGGCGCTGTAGATTGGTGTCGCAAAAAGGGTGTATACCACCGCAGCGACGGCAAACACAGCGGTGATGCCGAGCACCCACCATTTGGCCTCCACCACCGTACCGACCAGGCGGCCAATATCGATTTCATCACTGCCCGACCCGTGCGGCAGCGCCTGTTTTACGTTATCTGTCATTGTTATCCCTGCTGTACTTTCAGTGCCTGCGCCCACTGTCGGGCAGACTGATCGAGTAAGTGGTAAACCGCTTCAAAAGCGTCGCGACTTTTGCGATAAGGATCGGGGATCTCACGTTCATCGTCCCAGTGGCCAAACAGCATCACTTTGCCGCGCATTTCCGGCGCGATTTCGCACAGGCGGGCAATGTGGCGTTTTTCCATGGTCAGAATGAGATCGTATTCGCGGCACATCTTTCCGGAAATTTGACGGGCGCAGTGCCCGTCCAGGGAAATATTGTGGACAGCCGCGACGCGTGCCGCGCTGTCATCGGCACCTTTACCTACCAGCGCGCCGAGCCCGGCGGACTCCACGTCCAGCGACGGAAGATAATTTTTCAGCAACCGCTCCCCCGTTGGGGAGCGGCAGATATTGCCGACGCATACCACCAGAATTTTGTTAAACATAATGGTTACCAGGTATGGATATCTTTCGCCGTGTCCGTCATGTAGCGAACGCCACTGATGGTCGGCAGCAATTGGTTGATGAGACGGTTCCAACGCGAAACCGGCGCGGTAGTGACATACACCACGTCGTACGGTTGCAGCGTGAAGTTGGTTGCCATCACCAGCGATGTCGCATCGGACATATCCAGCTGGTAAACGTTGGCAATCTTGCCGCTCTTGTCGTTTTTCAACGGACGAATCACGAAGATGCCGCTGGCGTTGGAGGTGGTCATATCGATACCTTCCGCCTGGCCCAGCGCTTCGGTCAGCGTCATGCCGCTGAAGTCCATTTTGAGGGTGCTCTGTTTCTTCACTTCGCCCATCACGAAGACTTTGAGGTCATCGTTACGCGGCACGAACAGAATATCGCCCGGGTACAGCAGACGGTTCTGGCTGAGGTCGCCGTTTTGCATCAGCGCCTGCAGGGAAATGCGTTCTTCTTTACCGTTGTGCGTCAGCACCACGTTGCGCCAGTCGGCGAGGTCAGTCATCCCGCCCGCGGCATTGATCGCATCCAGCACGGTCAATGGCACGTTGGTAATGGCCTGCTGGCCGGATTTATTCACCTGCCCGGACACGTAGGCTTTTTGCGAACGGAACGCCGCCACGTTCACATCGACCTGCGGGTCGGTGATGTACGTCGCCAGACGGCCAGTAATCATCTGACGGATTTCCGACAGCGTTTTACCGACCACCTGCACGCGGCCAATATAAGGATAGAAAATGGAGCCATCAGGCTGAACCCAGTTACCGGTATCGCTGGAGCTACGATACTGGCCCGCAGGGGTTGTTAACTCCGGGTGATCCCAGACGGTTACGCTGAGCACATCACCTGCGCCCACGCGATACTGATAATTGCTTAACTCCTGATCCAGGGACATGTTTGGCTGCGCAACGTTTGGACGCGGTCGCAGTTGTTCAATCAGTCGCGGGGTCAGCGGATAAACATTCACCATCCGGTCGATATCAAAATCAGCGTCTTGCTGTTTAACGACATCTTTTCCGAAGGTCGACATATTGCTGCCGGGAAGGACCGTGCAACCACTCATCAGGATTGCAGACACCAATAATGGCATCAATTTCAGTTGGGATTTCATCATTGATTATTTATCACTTTGGCAGAGAAATTATCCTGTGCGAATAAAACAAACCAGATTTCATTCAGGTCATTTGCATTGAGCATGCCGTTAACCGAAACGAAATATAACTGGCATCATTCCTAAAAAAACGTTATCTATCCGCAAGCAGTTGACAGAATAATCGAGGCTGATTTAGCAGCCATCAGGCACGCTACCGCCCTTGGCTTTCAGTTACCAATCTACTGTTCAATCATAAGGTTATAAGCAGTTACGGCGATAAAAAAGGCCGAAACAAAGAGACAATGTATAAAACAGCAAACATTCTCTTTCACCGCCGGGAATAAAGCGCGGATGAAATCTAATATTCATTTATACATTTCGATTGTTACAGCAATGCCAATTTCCGACAAGGTAACAACTCCTAACGCCATTGCTTTTAGGATAAATATTAAGAATTGCCGCTGACTTTTAGGATTATCTTTATATTGACATTAATCCCTCCGCTGAAACCCCTGGGAAATTGACGGATTAATAAGAAATTAAATTAGTTAATAACAGAAACAATAGGGTTATATTATTAACCAACAACACTTCATATTTAAGAATAAACTCAGGGTATATTGCAATTTGGGTCACCGTTAACCATGATCCTAATGTCTTGTCACAGAAGGTGTTAAACAACGTATGGAATGGATTGCCGACCCCTCTATTTGGGCAGGGCTTATCACCCTGGTGGTCATCGAGCTGGTGCTCGGGATTGATAATCTGGTGTTTATCGCGATCCTCGCGGAAAAGCTGCCACCCGCGCAGCGCAACCGGGCGCGCATCACCGGGCTGATTCTGGCGATGCTGATGCGTCTGCTGCTACTGGCGTCCATCTCGTGGCTGGTCACCCTCACCCGCCCACTGTTCACGGTTCGCGATCTCAGCTTCAGCGCGCGTGATTTAATTATGCTCGGGGGGGGTTTATTCCTGCTGTTTAAGGCCACGGTCGAACTCAATGAGCGGCTGGAAGGTAAGGACAACGAAGGACCGACTCAGCGGCGAGGGGCAAAATTCTGGGCCGTGGTGGCGCAAATTGTGGTGCTGGACGCGGTGTTTTCCCTCGACTCGGTGATCACCGCCGTCGGGATGGTCGACCATTTACTGGTAATGATGGCGGCAGTAGTGATTGCCATCAGCATGATGATGCTCGCCAGCAAGGCGCTGACGCGCTTCGTGAACAGCCATCCAACCATCGTCATTCTTTGTCTCAGCTTCCTGCTGATGATTGGCTTTAGTCTGGTTGCGGAAGGCTTTGGTTTCTACATTCCGAAAGGCTATCTGTACGCGGCGATTGGCTTCTCGGTGATGATTGAGTCGCTCAACCAATTGGCAAACTTTAACCGTCGTCGCTTTTTGTCGGCGAATCAAAGCCTGCGCAACCGCACCACAGAAGCCGTACTGCGCCTGCTAAGCGGGCAGAAAGAAGATGCCGAGCTGGACGCTCAAACCGCCTCCCTGGTGGCAGACAGCAAAGACGAGCCGGTCTTTGACCCGCAGGAACGACGGATGATTGAGCGGGTGCTGAATCTTAATCAGCGCAGCGTCAGCAGCATCATGACCTCGCGCCATGATATTGAGCACATCGACCTCAGCGCGCCGGAAGCCGACGTCCGCGCGCTGCTGGAGAAAAACCAGCATACCCGTCTGGTGGTGACCGGCGGAGATAATGACGAAGAGCTGCTCGGCGTGGTGCACGTCATTGACCTGCTGGCACAATCGCTGCGCGGAGAGCCACTGGATTTACGCGCGCTGATCCGCCAGCCGCTGGTGTTCCCGGAAGCACTGCCGCTACTGCCCGCGCTCGAACAGTTCCGCAACGCCCGCACTCACTTCGCCTTCGTAGTGGATGAGTTTGGCTCCGTTGAAGGGCTGGTAACATTAAGTGACGTGATGGAAACCATTGCCGGGAACCTGCCGAATGAAGTGCAGGAGATCGACGCCCGCCACGATATCCAGAAAAATGCCGACGGCAGCTGGACCGCGAACGGCCATATGCCGCTGGAAGATCTGGTGCAGTTTGTGCCGCTGCCGCTCGATGATAAACGCGAGTACCACACCATCGCCGGCCTGCTGATGGAGCATTTACAGCGCGTGCCGACCACCGGTGAAAGCGTCGACGTCGAAGGCTTTACCCTGAAAACGCTGCAAGTAGAAAATCATCGCGTCCAGCGGGTACAGATTTTCCCGCCCGCGCGCCCGGAACTCGATTACGAGGTCTGAGCAATGTGAATAAAAAGGCCGTCATTTTTAGCAGGCCTTTTTATATATGACAGTCAAAATTCCCTAAATAATTCGAGTTACGGGACAACATGCCTGTGGCATGTTGAACAGTGCTTGCGCTGGCCCCGAAGGGGTGAGGTCCGTATGGACCGAATCACGCGGCAAGGCTGAGACAAATTCGTCGGGAACGAATTTGACCAGCCAAAGGCTGGCCTCTGGTGAGAGACAGGATGTCTCTCATTAATCCCCAGGAGCTTACATAAGTAAGTGACTGGGGTTCATGAAAGCAGTCAACGCATCTGCAGGTTGAAGAATGACGGGGATTACAGTTTATCGAGAAACTTCTTCAGGTCTTTTCCCGACTGGCTATCCTGATTCTTATCGGCCCAGGCTTTCAGACGATCGCGGGCTTCGCTTTGCAGCTGCTTACGCAGAACCTGATCGACTTGCAGACTGTAGTTGAGCTCGGTCCATTTGCCGTAAACGCGCAGCGGGATCGCCGTTTCCTTCAGCACATCCACCAGCTTACCCTCGCCCTGCCAGCCATCCAGCACGCGCACATTAAAGAGCATGTCGCCTTCTTCTTTGACCAGGTCCAGAGAGCCTTTTCCGTCCATCGTTATTAACGACGATTTACCGACAATGTCATTGAAGGACATCTGTCCGTTGTTTAACGTCAGGTCGCTGGAAAACGCGTCCAGATGGGTTGCGCTGTCGAGGTTCTCTTTCGCTTTCACATTCGTGCTGCGTTCCACGGCCTGCTGAACCAGCTGCTGGAAGTTCAGTCCTTCCGCCCGGGCGTCAAGCAACGACAGCTTCGCCTTCCCTTGCCAGCTGCGACGGAAGTTATCTGCATCAATTTTATCGCCGCTAAATTCACCATCGAGAGTAAGTTTACCGGTGAGATTGATAGGATAATCAAACGCTTTTAACAGCGTACCAATCTGAATATTTTCAAGCTTCGGCTGGAATGACGATTTCGGCATATCCCGGCGAGCGTCGAGGCTGCCCGGTAGCGACAGGGTGCCGCCGTCCAGTTTGCCCTGCAAGCCGCTGACGTTGAGTAAGCCGAACTGGTTGTCAGCCTGCACGTCAACGTCGGCAAAATTCATACCGCGCCACATCACCTGAGCAGCCTTCAGCTGCACCGCTGCGCTGAAGCCACGCAGACCGCTGTAGTCAGGCAGGTTCGCGCTGTCGGCAATCACCGGGCGCTGCTGACGCGGCTGACTTTGCCCCTGCTGATTCACGCTGGAATTTGCAGACGGGTTGCTCTGGGAAAGCAGGTTATCGAGATTCAGTTTGTCGGAGTGCAGATTCAGCGTCCACTGCGGCTTCTCGCCGAGAACCACGCTGCCTTCGCCGCCGAGAGAGCTGTCGTTGGCGGTCAACTGCAGCTGGCTGAAACTGATGCGCTTCTGCTCTTCCTGCCATTCGGCCTGCACTGAGCCCTGCCCACCAATACCCTGCGGCGGTAGGTCTGCGCCCTGGAGCTGCCAGTTGATCTGGCTCAGCGTGGCGGTCAGCGCATGCGGATAATCACCGGCATTCACCTTCGCGCTAAAAGAGAGATTGAGGTCACGCTGATCGCGGTTTACCCGCCCGGAAAAATCAACGTTGGCCAGATAGTGATCGTCCTGTTCCATCTGCATTTTGATGTCACGGACGGTGATTTGTTCGTCGCCTTCATGCTGGAACACCAGCACGCTGTCAGCCACCTGCAGTTTGGCGATATCAAATGACCAGCCCCGGTCTTCCGGTGCCTGAGGCAGCATATTTTCACGCGGGGCGACCGGCGCTTTGCTATTTTTCACCGCTTCCGTATTCGGCGTCAGCTCAATCACCGCACCTTTCAGCATCACCTGATTAACCTGCAGCTGGTGAGAAAGCAGCGGTAACAGCGCCACATCAAGGCGCATATTATCGGCTTTGACTAACGGGGCGCTGGCACCCGGTTCGGTCAGCGTCATGCGGCCGGAGAGAATGCTGAGCTGAGGCCAGACGTGCCAGCGCAGCGGGCCGTCCAGTTTCAGTTGATAACCGCTGCGCGATTCCACCTGGCGCACCAGATAGTCGCGAAAATCATTCGGATTGACCAGCAGTACCAGCGCCGAAAGGCCGGCGACAATCACCACCAGCAATATCATCAGCGTTGTCAGAATTCTTCTCATGCTCTCTCCGACGTGTCAGTCACGCTCAGTCTTTATCGATGCGACTGGCAACCGCACCCTGCTGATCGCGATACTTCGCGTCTTCACGGCGGTTGTAAGGACGGGCGGCCGGGCCAGACAGCGGCTCAAAGCTCAAGGCACCAATAAGCATACCCGGACGCAGCGCCAGCGGCAGTTTGCCCGAGTTGTAGAATTCAAGCACGATGCAGCCGGACCAGCCGGGATCGATGCGGTGCGCGGTAACGTGAACCATCAGGCCCAGTCGCGCCAAAGAAGAACGCCCGTCGAGCCAGCCGACCAAATCAGCCGGAAGGGTGACGGATTCCAGAGTCACGGCCAGCGCCAGTTCCCCCGGATGCAGATAAAACGCTTCGCCTTCCGCCAGCACGATTTCGTCACTCATCACGCGATCAAGCGCCGCGCTGACTTCCGCTTTCGGCCCGCTCAGGTCGATGAATGCCGCCGTGTGTCCGCTAAACGTACGGAATTTATTGCCGAGGCGAACGTCCACCGTCGCACCATTGATGCGTTCAACCGGCGGTCGTGGAGAAATACCCAAACGGCCTTCATCCAGCCAGGCTTCAATATCTCGGTCACACAGACGCATGCGCTATCTCCTTTAATGCATTATGCCCGGCATCTGCCGGGTCATTTAGCACAGTACATAATTCGAGGGAATTATTCAAAAAACTGACTGATTTTGGCCTTCAGAATATCGATGGCGATGCGGTTTTTCCCGCCGCGCGGCACGATAATGTCGGCGTACTGTTTGGACGGCTCGATAAACTGCAGGAACATCGGGCGGACCGTTTTTTGATACTGTGCCATCACCGAATCCATCGAACGGCCGCGCTCGTTAACATCACGCTTGATGCGGCGCATCAGGCAGATATCCAGCGGGGTGTCGACAAAAATGGAGAAGTTCATTTCTTCGCGCAGACGGGCGTCGGTCAGCAGCAAAATCCCTTCGAGGATAATGACCTTCTTCGGCTTAATATGCACGGTCTGTGGCATGCGAGTATGTTCCACATAGCTGTACACCGGGAGTTCAATCGCTTCACCGCGTTTAAGCGTTTGCAGATGCTGATACAACAGACTGTGATCCATCGCGCTTGGATGGTCATAGTTAGTTTTGACGCGATCTTCCATCGACAGATGACTCTGGTCTTTGTAATAGCTGTCTTCAGGGATCACGCCGATATGTTCATCGCCAACCTGTTCACGCAATTCACGATAGAGGGTGCTGGAGATGAGGCTTTTACCTGAAGCCGATGCGCCGGCGATGCCTATAATGACGCACTGATGAGACTTATCAGTCATAAGTTTTTGCGACCTGATTAACCTGGATGATAGGAAGGGTGGCGTCGGAGCGCCAAACGCGGCAATTATAGGGATTTCAGCCCGTCGATACCAGTCGAAAACGATTTTCCCCCCAGCCGGGCGGAAAAGTGACTATTCTCAAATTAATATGTTCAATTTTCCAACGTGTTAGACACTTTTTGTTCATCACCACTTCTTTATCTCCCAATGCTGTTAAATATTGAGCAGATGTCATAGGAAATGGAAATTGTTTGTACTAGCATGATCCCATTCATCATCCTTATGAATTAAGGCCCATTCCTCGTGAAAATTCGCGGCCGGAAAGCCCTCGCGGAAAGCGGTAAATGAAGATATCTGAACAACGAGTGCCCGTTACGCCCTCTCATCCTGTGCTGCGCATGATTTGCCTCGGGTTGCTGACGTTCATTTTTACTCTTTTCTCCCTCGAGCTGACGCGTTTCGGTACCGCTCTCGCACCTTTATGGTTCCCGACGTCTATTATGATGGTCGCGTTTTATCGCCATGCCGGGAAAATGTGGCCCGCCATTGCCGCTTCCTGCACGCTCGGCAGCCTGCTGGCAACATGGGTGCTGTTTCCGCCCAGTACCATGAATATCATTTATCCCGCGATCAATGCCATTGAAGCGGCATTGGGCGCGCTGCTGCTGCGTAAATTTTTGCCCGGCTATAATCCCCTGCAAAACCTGCACGACTGGGTTCGTCTGGCCATCTCCTGTGCGGTAGTGCCGCCACTGGTGGGCGGGCTGCTGGTGCTACTGTTCGCCCCGGCCGAACATCCGCTGCACACGTTCCTGGTGTGGGTGTTGTCCGAATCGATTGGCGCGCTGGCGTTGGTCCCGCTCGGTTTGCTGTATAAAAACCATTATCTGTTGCGCCATCGCAACCCGCGTCTGCTGCTGGAAACGCTGCTGACGCTGGCGGTCACGCTGGCGCTGAGCGCGATAGCAATGCTGTGGCTGCCATGGCCGTTTACCTGCATCATTGTGCTGTTGATGTGGAGTGCCGTGCGCCTGCCGCGCATGGAAGCGTTCACCATTTTCCTCATTACCATCATGATGGTGTCGCTGATGATGGCGACTCATCCGCTGAGCCTGCAAACCCCTCACGTTTATGTGATGAGCAATACGCCGTGGCTACCGTTCCTGATGATCCTGCTGCCCGCCAACGTGATGACCATGGTGATGTACGCCTTTCGGGCCGAGCGAAAACACATTACCGAGAGTGAAGAACGCTTCCGCAACGCGATGGAATATTCCGCCATCGGTATGGCGCTGGTCGGCACCGAGGGCCAGTGGCTGCAGGCTAACAAAGCGCTGTGCAAATTCCTTGGGTACAGCCAGAACGAACTGCGGGCAATGACTTTCCAGCAGTTGACCTTGCCGGAAGATCTGCACAATGACCTGTCGCAGCTCGAACTGTTGGTCAGCGGCGAAATCAACACTTACACCATGGAAAAGCGCTACTACACCCGTAAAGGCGATGTCGTCTGGGCGCTGCTGGCGGTGTCGCTGGTGCGTCATGCGGACGGTACGCCGCTCTATTTCATCGCCCAGATTGAAGACATCAACGACCTGAAGCACACCGAATGGGTCAACAAGCGGCTGATGGAGCGCATCACGCTCGCTAACGAAGCGGGCGGGATTGGCATCTGGGAATGGGAGCTGGAGCCCGATCTCATCTCCTGGGATAAGCGGATGTTCGAGCTGTATGACATCCCGTCGCACCTCAAACCGACCTGGCAACTGTGGCATAACTGCCTGGTGGAAGAAGACCGCGAGCAGGCCGAGCGTGTGATTCGCAATGCGCTGACTGCCCGTTCGCCGTTCAAGCTGGAATTCCGTATCCAGGTCAAAGAAGGCATCCGCCATATTCGCTCGCTGGCTAACCGCGTGCTGAATAAACAGGGTGAAGTGGAGCGCCTGCTCGGCATTAATATGGATATGACCGAGGTGAAACAGCTGAACGAAGCGCTGTTCCAGGAAAAAGAGCGTCTGCACATTACCCTGGATTCTATCGGCGAAGCGGTGCTGTGTACCGACGTCGATATGAACGTCATCTTTATGAACCCGGTAGCCGAAAAAATGAGTGGCTGGAGTCAGAACGACGCCATGAAGCAGCCGCTGCTAAACGTGCTGCGCATTACCTTAGGCGACAACGGCCCGCTGATGGAAAACATTCACAGCGGTGATATGTCCCGCAGCGATATCGAACAGGATGTGGTGCTGCACTGCCGGGATGGCGGCAGTTACGACATCCACTACAGCATCACCCCGCTGAGCACACTCGATGGGCAAAACATCGGTTCAGTGCTGGTTATTCAGGACGTCACCGAATCGCGCAAAATGCTCCGTCAACTGAGCTACAGCGCGTCGCACGATGCCCTCACCCATCTGGCTAACCGCGTCAGTTTTGAGAATCACCTCAAACGTCTGCTGCATAGCGTTCAGGAAACGCATCAGCGTCACGCGCTGGTGTTTATTGACCTTGATCGCTTTAAAGCGGTGAACGATACCGCCGGTCACGCTGCGGGCGATGCGCTGCTGCGCGAACTCTCTTCGCTGGTGCTCAGTATGTTGCGCACCAGCGATGTGCTCGCCCGTCTCGGCGGCGACGAATTTGGCCTGCTGCTGCCGGACTGTAACATCGAAAGCGCGCGGTATATTTCTGGTCGCATCATTCAGGCGATCAACGATTATCATTTCCTGTGGGAAGGCCGCCTGCACCGCATCGGTGCCAGCGCCGGGATAACCCTTATTGACGAGCAAAACTGTCTGGCGTCCGACGTGATGTCACAGGCCGATATCGCCTGCTACACCTCGAAAAATAACGGGCGCGGGATTGTCAGCGTCTATGAACCGCAGCAAGACCGGTTGCATCAGCAGCGCAGCATGATGTCGCTCGACGAGCAGTGGCACATGGTACGCGACAACCATCTGGTGCTGATGGCCCGGGGCGTGGCGTCGCCGCGCATTCCAGAAAGCAGCCACTTCTGGCTGCTGTCGATGCGGCTGTGGACCAGCGAAGGCGAAATGGTAGAGGAACAGGCGTTCCGTAAAGGGCTGGCGGATCAGGAACTGCTCCATGCTCTCGACAGACGCATTTTCCAGGAATTCTTCCGCAGCTGGGCGCATAAAGTTGCCGCCCGCGGGATAAGCGTCACCCTGCCGCTGTCGGTGGCGGGTCTGACCGGGCCGGTGCTCATTAACGAAATTCTCGACGGACTGAAACTTAGCGCCATGCCAGCCCGGTTGCTGCATCTGGTGTTCAACGCCAGCAGTCTGGCGCAGTCTGGCGTTCAGGAAGGGTTAGATCAGCTGCGCCACGCGGGCTGCAAAATTATCATCAGCCAGGTTGGTCAGGATCTCGATTTGTTTGAACATCTGAAAGCGGGCATCGCCGACTACGTGATGCTGGATCCAGAACTGATTAGCAACGTTCACGCCAGTCTTATGGATGAAATGATGGTCACCATCGTGCAGGGTCACGCCCAGCGTCTGGGGATGAAAACCATTGCCGGGCCAACCAATCAGGCGCTGATGATGGACACGCTCTCCGGAATTGGCGTGGATCTGATTTACGGTGATTCGATTGCCGCCAACCAGCCGCTGGAAGTGGTGCTGAACACCAGCTATTTCGCCATCAACTGATCCCCGTTATGCCCCCTCGCCCGCCGCAGCCGCCGCGGGCTTTTTCATTTTCGTTGCGCTGCGAATATTTACAAAATCTAACGATTAACCTGCTAACTAATTATTCTTTACATGTAATATACAAATGCTTAACAAGAAAACTTTCCCGGTGACAGGTCCTGTCGACATCTTGCCCGCACAATGCCCTGCCTGCCCTACGCTGTCCCCGCACAGCCAATTTCAGGACACCGAACATGCCTACACTTTTCAACTGGAGCGCGACCCAAAAGCACGTCGCTTTTGCCAGCTTCTCAAGCTGGATGCTGGACGCCTTTGACTTCTTCATCCTCGTATTCGTGCTGAGCGATCTTGCCAGCTGGTTTCATTCATCGGTTTCAGACGTCTCGATTGCCATCATGCTTACCCTGGCGGTCCGGCCTATCGGCGCACTTATTTTTGGCCGGATGGCGGAAAAATATGGCCGCCGTCCAATCCTGATGATCAATATTTTATTCTTCAGCATCTTTGAACTGCTGTCTGCGTGGTCGCCGACCTTCACCACCTTCCTGGTGCTGCGGTTGCTGTACGGCATCGCGATGGGCGGGATTTGGGGCGTAGCGTCGTCGCTGGCGATGGAAACCATTCCCGATCGCTCACGTGGCCTGATGTCCGGGATTTTCCAGGCGGGCTATCCGTGTGGTTACCTGCTGGCGTCGATTATCTTCGGCCTGTTTTACAGCACTGTGGGCTGGCGCGGCATGTTCCTGATTGGCGCACTGCCGATTTTCCTGCTGCCGTATATCTGGTTCAACGTGCCGGAATCGCCGGTATGGCAGGCGGCGCGCGAACGCAAAGAGAGCACGGCACTGCTGCCCATTTTACGCAACCAATGGAAGCTGTGCCTGTATCTGGTGCTGCTGATGGCCTGCTTTAACTTCTTCAGCCACGGCACCCAGGACTTGTACCCAACGTTCCTGAAAGTGCAACACGGTTTTGACCCACACACCGTCAGCCTGATCGCCATCGGTTACAACATCGCGGCGATGCTCGGCGGGATCTTCTTCGGCTCGGTGTCGGAAAAAATTGGGCGTAAGAAAGCGATGATCATCGCGGCGTTTCTGGCGCTGCCGGTCCTGCCGCTGTGGGCCTTTTCGACCGGCTCGTTCAACATTGGGCTCGGCGCATTCCTGATGCAGTTTATGGTTCAGGGCGCATGGGGCGTGGTACCGACCTATCTCAACGAACTGGTTCCTGCGAATGCCCGCGCGGTGCTGCCAGGGTTTGTCTACCAGTTGGGGAATTTGCTGGCCTCGGTGAACGCCACCCTACAGGCGCGTATTGCCGAAGCCAACGGCGGTAACTACGGTATGGCGATGGCGCTGGTCGCCGGGACAGTCGCCATTCTTATCTGCCTGTTTGTCGCCTTTGGTCGGGAAACGCGCGGGGTGGTGATTTCCGGCCATCAGCCTGACGGGACCACTCGCCGCGAACAGCACACCCATTAGCCCGGCTGAAAGCCGTCGCTGTACCAAATGTGCAGCAGCGCGTAGGAGCGCCAGGGCTGCCAGCGCTGTGCATATTGGCGGATTTGGGCAGGGGTCATACCAGGAAAACGCTGTTTAATCAGGTAGTCGTCTGGCAGGAAAACGTCCTTCGCCTGCCAGCCACGCAGCGCATAGTAATTGGCGGTCCAGCGGCCAATCCCGGGAAACGTTTGCAGCGTTTTCATTGCCGCTTCCACATCATGAGGCGGCAATAACGGTAGCTCGCCTGAAATGGCGGCCTGCGCCAGATGTATCAAGGATTCGGCACGCTTTAGCGGCATTCCCAGCGCTTTTAACGCCAGCGGATCGGCAACCACCAGCTGCTGAGGCGTCGGGAAACAGATAAATTCCGGCGCCTCTTCAAGCGGTGTGCCGTAGGCTTTCGCTACCCGGCTAGTGAGCCTGGCGGCCATCGCCACGCTCACTAACTGCCCAAGAATCGCGCGTACCCCCTGTTCAAACGCATCAACACACCCCGGCAGACGCAGGCCCGGTCGCGCAGCGGCCAGTTCACCCAATGCCGCCGACACCTGCTGCGGCTCGCAGCGCAAATCGAAAAGTTGCTCAAGGCGTTGCAGACAGCGCTCTTTAACCGGCAACAGGCCATCGGAAAGCGTGACCACCAGCGTCTGAGTGCTGAGATCGGGCGTGGCGCGCATCAGCCCATGATGGCCGTCCAGCGAAAAACTGCGGGTATAGGTTTGTTCGTCGAAGCGCTCAACGCCCTCTACGGTACGCCCTGCCAGAAAGCCGAACATCCAGGCCCAGTCATAAGGTGCTTGCCAGGGTAAAATGAACATTGTTTCTCCTCAATAATTGACTATACCCAAGCTCATTCATATTGCAGGAAGGCGGCAAACGAGAGAATCCCGATGAGCTTACTCAAGTAAGTGATTCGGGTGAAGGAGAGCAGCCAACATACCTGCAGCTTGAAGGACGACGGGTATACAGCATAACCGCTAAGCACCATTCGCGCCTTGCTTTCATATTCCGGTTGTCGCCAGCACGACATTCCGCTAAAGTCTTCGCCCTTTCTTCACCGGCATGGGGAATTTACACAGTGTTTATTGGTTTTGACTACGGTACGGCAAACTGTTCAGTGGCCGTCATGCGCGGTGATTCGCCGCAGCTTTTAACGCTCGAAAACGGGAGCACGCTGCTGCCCTCGATGCTCTGTGCTCCAACGCGTGAATCGGTCAGCGAATGGCTGTATCGCCAGCACGACGTTCCCGCGACCGGCACGGAAACCGAAGCGCTCCTGCGCCGGGCTATCCGCTACAACCGCGAAGAAGATATTGAGGTTCAGGGCAATAGCGTCCAGTTCGGTCTCGCATCGCTGAAGCAGTACATCGATGATCCCGAAGAAGTGTACTTCGTCAAATCGCCGAAATCCTTCCTGGGCGCCAGCGGACTCAAGCCACAGCAGGTGGCGCTGTTTGAAGACCTGGTGTGCTCCATGATGCTGCACATTAAACAACAGGCAGAATCGCAGCTGTCAGACAGCATTACTCAGGCGGTGATTGGCCGTCCGATTAACTTCCAGGGCCTCGGTGGCGATGACGCCAACGAACAGGCCCAGGGCATTCTGGAACGTGCCGCGCAGCGTGCCGGTTTCGCCGACGTGGTATTTCAGTATGAGCCGGTTGCTGCGGGTCTGGATTTTGAAGCCACGCTGACCGCCGAAAAACGCGTGCTGGTTGTTGATATCGGCGGCGGTACCACCGACTGTTCCCTGCTGCTGATGGGGCCGCAGTGGCGCGCCCGTCGTGAGCGTCAGGACAGCCTGCTCGGCCACAGTGGTTGCCGCGTGGGCGGTAACGATCTGGATATTGCGCTGGCGTTTAAATGCCTGATGCCGCTACTCGGCATGGGGGGCGACACTGAAAAAGGTATCGCCCTGCCGGTTCTGCCCTGGTGGAACGCCGTCGCTATCAACGACGTTCCGGCGCAGACCGATTTTTACAGCGCCGCCAATGGCCGCATGCTGCGTGACCTGGTGCGTGACGCCCGCGATTCGGACAAAGTAAATCTGCTGTTGAAAACCTGGCAACAGCGCCTGAGCTATCGTCTGGTGCGTAGCGCCGAAGAGAGCAAAATCGCCCTTTCCGACAAAGAAGATATCACCACCGCGCTGTCGTTCCTGAGCCCGGAACTCGCTGCGGACATTAACCAGATGGGTCTGGAAGCTGCGCTGAATCAGCCGTTAAACCGCATTCTGGAGCAGGTTCAGCTGGCACTGGAAAACGGCAATGAAAAACCTGACGTTATCTATTTGACCGGCGGTAGCGCCCGTTCACCGCTGATCAAAAAAGCGCTGGCGCAACAGCTGCCTGGGATTGAAATTGCCGGCGGCGATGATTTCGGCTCGGTCACGGCCGGTCTGGCGCGCTGGGCTCAGGTCATTTTTTCCTGAGTTTGCGAGCAGCGTCGGAAAAGCGCGGGTTGACTCCGTTGCTTTTTCGACCTAATTTGGAAGGCAAAGGGCGAGGAAGGATTACTCCTCCCTCTGGTCTCTTAGTATGCTGGTAGGCTAATCACTAAGAGAATGACCAGTATGATGACTAGCTTCATCATATCCCTTTCCTTTTACAAAGCCCCAGCTTCGGTTGGGGCTTTCCCGTTTTAGCCCCGTGCTAACGTCCTTATCAGCCTCAATTAAACTCAAATGCGGCCGCCGACGACTGTAGCGTGCGCGTCATTCGCCCTGCACAATTTTTGTTCAACCCTGCGAGCAGCCTCGTAAAACCCCCGTCATTCAGACGTTTCCAGACAGTACTTCATATTTCCTCCATCTTTCCGGGGTGTTCCGTTACTAAACTAGTATCATTCCGTGAAAGTTTTCAGGACGAGATACGTATAACGATGAAAGGCAGCAATAAATCGCGTTGGTTAGTCGCGCTGGGTGTAGTGGTGATTGCAGGTATCGCCGTATATTTCTGGCACAACAGCGGATCGTCTGATTCCGCGTCGTCTACTGCAGCACAGGGCCAGCATGCCGGTGGCGGTCGCCACGGTGGGCGTTTCAGCGGCGCCCTGGCTCCGGTTCAGGCGGCAACGGCCACCAGCGAAGCCGTGCCTCGCTACCTGACCGGGCTCGGCACCATCACCGCGGCAAACACGGTGACGGTCCACAGTCGGGTCAACGGCCAGCTGCTAGCGCTACACTTTCAGGAAGGTCAACAGGTGAAAGCCGGGGATCTACTGGCGGAAATCGATCCGAGCCAGTTCAACGTTGCTCTCGCACAGGCCCAGGGCCAGCTGGCAAAAGATAACGCCACGCTGTCCAATGCTCGCCGCGATCTGGCTCGCTATCAGCAGCTGGTCAAAACCAATCTCGTGTCTCGTCAGGAACTTGATACCCAACAATCGTTAGTCACCGAAAGCTTAGGCACTGTGAAAGCGGATGAAGCCGCCGTCGCCAGCGCGCAATTGCAGCTCGACTGGACGCGTATCACCGCGCCGATTGACGGCCGCGTGGGCCTGAAACAGGTCGATATTGGCAACCAGATTTCCACCAGCGATACCACCGGGATCGTGGTGCTGACGCAAACCCATCCGATTGACCTGATTTTCACCCTGCCGGAAAACGACATCGCCACGGTTGTGAAAGCGCAAAAAGCCGGGCAAAACCTGACCGTTGAAGCCTGGGACCGTACCAATAAGCAGAAGCTGAGCAGCGGTTCGCTGCTGAGTCTGGATAACCAGATTGACGCCACCACTGGCACCATCAAGCTGAAAGCGCGCTTCAACAACATGGACGACGCGCTGTTCCCGAACCAGTTCGTTAACGCACGTCTGTTGGTGGATACCGAGCAGAACGCGGTCGTCATTCCTGCCGCTGCGCTGCAAATGGGCAACGAAGGCAACTTCGTGTGGGTGTTGAACGATGACAACAAAGTCAGCAAACACATCGTGGTGCCGGGCATTCAGGACAGCCAAAAAGTGGTTATCACGGCAGGGCTTTCCGCGGGCGATAAAGTCGTCACCGACGGTATTGACCGTCTGACCGAAGGCGCGAAAGTCGAAGTGGTTGAAGCCCACAGCGCAACCACAGAGCAAAAACCCACGGCTGAGCAAAGCGGTAAAAAAGGAGCTCGCTCCTGATGCACGTTTTACCTCCTGGCAATACGGGCGGGCCTTCCCGCCTGTTTATCCTGCGCCCGGTCGCCACCACGCTGATGATGGTGGCTATTCTGCTCGCGGGGATTATCGGCTACCGTTTTTTGCCGGTCTCCGCCCTGCCTGAAGTTGATTATCCGACCATCCAGGTGGTCACGCTGTACCCTGGCGCCAGCCCGGATGTCGTCACCTCATCCATTACCGCCCCGCTTGAGCGCCAGTTCGGGCAGATGTCCGGCCTGAAACAGATGTCCTCCCAGAGCGCAGGCGGTGCGTCCGTTGTGACGCTGCAGTTCCAGCTTGAACTGTCGCTGGACGTCGCCGAGCAGGAAGTGCAGGCCGCCATCAACGCCGCCACCAACCTGCTGCCGAGCGATTTGCCTAACCCGCCGGTGTACAGCAAGGTCAACCCGGCGGATCCGCCGATCATGACCCTCGCCGTCACCTCATCAGCCCTGCCGATGACGCAGGTTGAAGACATGGTGGAAACCCGCGTCGCGCAGAAAATTTCCCAGGTGTCCGGCGTCGGTCTGGTGACCCTCGCGGGCGGCCAGCGTCCGGCCGTACGCGTGAAGCTGAATGCTCAGGCTATTGCGGCGCTGGGGCTGACCAGCGAAACCGTGCGCACCGCCATCACCGGCGCTAACGTCAACTCGGCGAAAGGTAGCCTCGACGGCCCAACCCGCGCGGTGACGCTTTCAGCCAACGACCAAATGCAGTCCGCTGAAGAGTATCGCAAGCTGATTATCGCCTACCAAAACGGTGCGCCAGTGCGCCTGGGCGATGTGGCGACCATTGAGCAAGGGGCAGAAAATACCTGGCTCGGCGCGTGGGCCAATAAGAAGCAGGCAATTGTGATGAACGTCCAGCGTCAGCCGGGCGCAAACATTATTTCCACCGCCGACAGTATCCGCCAGATGCTGCCGCAGCTCACCAGCAGCCTGCCGAAATCGGTGCAGGTGAACGTTCTGTCTGACCGCACCAACAACATTCGCGCGTCGGTCAATGACACCCAGTTCGAGCTGATGCTGGCCATCGCCCTGGTGGTGATGATCATCTATTTGTTCCTGCGCAACGTTCCGGCGACCATTATTCCCGCCGTCGCGGTGCCGCTGTCGCTGATCGGCACCTTCGCGGTGATGGTGTTCCTCGATTTCTCAATTAACAACCTGACGCTGATGGCGCTGACCATCGCCACCGGGTTCGTGGTCGATGATGCGATCGTGGTTATCGAGAACATCTCACGCTATATCGAGAAGGGCGAAAACCCGATGGCCGCCGCGCTGAAGGGGGCGGGTGAAATCGGCTTTACCATTATCTCCCTGACCTTCTCACTGATTGCGGTGCTTATCCCGCTGCTGTTTATGGGCGATATCGTTGGCCGTCTGTTCCGCGAATTTGCCGTCACGCTTGCCGTCGCGATTTTAATTTCTGCCATTGTCTCACTGACGCTGACGCCGATGATGTGCGCGCGTATGTTGAGCCACGAATCCTTGCGCAAGCAGAACCGCTTTTCTCAGGCCAGCGAACGTTTCTTTGAGCGGGTAATTGCCGCTTACGGACGGATGCTCGCCAAAGTGCTCAACCACCCGTGGCTGACGCTCGGCGTGGCGCTCAGTACCCTGGCGCTGTCGATTCTGCTGTGGGTGTTTATCCCCAAAGGCTTCTTCCCGATTCAGGATAACGGCATTATTCAGGGTACCTTGCAGGCCCCGCAGTCCGCGTCGTTTGCCAGCATGGCCCAGCGGCAGGAGCAGGTTTCTGACATCATTCTTAAAGACCCGGCGGTGGAAAGTCTGACCTCATTTGTGGGCGTCGACGGCACCAACCCGGCGCTGAACAGCGCGCGTCTGCAAATTAATCTTAAGCCGCTCGCTGACCGTGACGATCGCGTGCAGAAGGTTATTCGTCGTCTGCAGCACTCCATTGATCGCGTGCCGGGCATCGCGCTTTATTTGCAGCCGACGCAGGATCTCACCATCGATACCACCGTCAGCCGCACGCAGTACCAGTTCAGCCTGCAGGCCAACTCGCTTGATGCGCTCAGTGAATGGGTGCCGCAGCTGATGGCGAAACTTCAGACCTTGCCGCAGCTGGAAGACGTCAGCAGCGACTGGCAGGACAAAGGTTTGTCGGCGTACGTGAACGTTGACCGCGACAGCGCCAGCCGTCTGGGGATCAGCATGGCGGATGTCGATAACGCGCTGTATAACGCGTTTGGGCAACGGTTGATTTCCACCATTTACACCCAGTCCAACCAGTACCGCGTAGTGCTGGAACACGACATCAGCGACACGCCGGGGCTGTCGGCGCTGGATAATATCCGTATTACCAGCAGCAGCGGTGGCGTTGTGCCGCTGAATACCATTGCCAAAGTTGAAGAACGTTTTGCACCGCTGTCGATTAACCACCTAGACCAGTTCCCGGTGACCACGATTTCCTTCAACGTGGCGCAGGATTCCTCGCTGGGTGACGCGGTGCAGGCCATAACCGATGCTGAAAAAACGCTGAACCTGCCGACTGATATCCGCACCGAATTCCAGGGCAGCTCCCTCGCCTTCCAGGCCGCGCTGGGCAGCACCGTTTGGCTGGTGCTGGCGGCGGTGGTCGCGATGTACATCGTGCTCGGCATTTTGTATGAGAGCTTCATCCACCCGATTACCATTCTCTCGACCCTGCCGACCGCGGGCGTGGGCGCGCTGCTGGCACTGTGGGTATCGGGCAGCGAGCTCGACGTCATCGCCATCATCGGGATAATCCTGCTGATAGGCATCGTGAAGAAGAATGCGATCATGATGATCGACTTTGCACTGGCCGCCGAACGTGAACAGGGAATGCCGCCGCGTGAAGCCATTTATCAGGCTTGTCTGCTGCGTTTCCGCCCGATTCTGATGACCACCCTTGCCGCACTGCTCGGCGCACTGCCGCTGATGCTCAGCACCGGCGTCGGCGCAGAGCTGCGTCGTCCGCTGGGGGTAGGCATGGTCGGCGGTTTGCTGGTCAGCCAGGTGCTGACGCTGTTTACCACACCGGTGATTTACCTGCTGTTTGACCGCCTGTCGCTGTACCTGAAAAGCCGTTTGCCGACCCGTGAAGAGGAGGCGTAAGTGAAGTTCTTCGCCCTCTTCATTTACCGCCCGGTGGCGACGATGTTGATTTCGCTCGCCATCACCCTGTGCGGCGTGCTCGGCTTCCAGCTTCTGCCGGTCGCCCCGCTGCCGCAGGTTGATTACCCGGTGATCATGGTCAGCGCCTCGCTGCCCGGTGCCGCGCCCGAAACCATGGCCTCGTCGGTGGCAACGCCGCTTGAGCGCTCGCTCGGACGTATCGCCGGGGTCAATGAAATGACCTCCATGAGTTCGCTTGGCAGCACGCGTATTATTTTGCAGTTTGATTTTGACCGCGACATCAACGGCGCAGCGCGTGACGTGCAGGCCGCCATCAACGCTGCGCAAAGCCTGCTGCCCACCGGAATGCCGAGCCGCCCGACCTATCGCAAAGCAAACCCGTCGGATGCGCCAATCATGATTTTGACGCTGACCTCGGACACCTGGTCACAGGGCCAGCTGTACGACTACGCTTCCACGCAACTGGCGCAGACCATCTCGCAAATCGACGGCGTGGGCGATGTGGATATTGGCGGCAGCTCCCTGCCCGCGGTGCGCGTTGACCTCAACCCACAGGCGCTGTTTAACCAGGGCGTGTCGCTGGACGACGTGCGTTCCGCCATCAGCAACGCCAACGTGCGTAACCCGCAGGGGGCGATTGAAAGCCAGGGCCAGCGCTGGCAACTGGCGACCAACGACGAGCTGAAAACGGCGGATGAATACAAGCCGCTGATCATTCACTACAACAACGGTTCTGCGGTGCGGCTAAGCGACGTGGCCAACGTCTCGGACTCGGTGCAGGACGTGCGTAACGCCGGGATGACCAATGCCAAACCGGCGATTCTGCTGATGATCCGCAAATTGCCGGAAGCCAATATTATTCAGACCGTGGACGCGATCCGCGCCCAGTTGCCAGCGCTGAAAGAGACCATTCCAGCGGCTATCGATCTGCAAATTGCCCAGGATCGCTCCCCGACCATTCGCGCTTCGCTCGAAGAAGTTGAGCAAACGCTGGTGATTTCCGTTGGGCTGGTGATCCTGGTGGTCTTCCTGTTCCTGCGTTCGGGCCGCGCCACGCTTATTCCCGCTGTGGCGGTGCCGGTTTCGCTGATAGGCACCTTCGCCGCCATGTATTTGTGTGGCTTCAGTCTCAACAACCTGTCGCTGATGGCGCTGACCATCGCCACCGGGTTTGTGGTCGATGACGCCATCGTGGTGCTGGAAAATATTTCGCGCCATCTGGAAGCGGGCATGAAGCCGTTGCAGGCCGCACTTCAGGGCAGCCGCGAAGTCGGCTTTACCGTATTGTCGATGAGTCTGTCACTGGTGGCGGTATTCCTGCCGCTGTTGCTGATGGGCGGGCTGCCGGGCCGCCTGCTGCGCGAGTTTGCGGTCACGCTGTCGGTGGCGATTGGTATTTCGCTGGCGGTATCGCTGACGCTCACGCCGATGATGTGCGGCTGGATGCTGAAAGCGTCCCGTCGGCACGAACCCACCCGCGATCGTGGCTTTGGTCGTGTGCTGGTGGCCATGCAGCGCGGTTACGGCAAATCACTGAAGTGGGTGCTGAATCACGCGCGTCTGGTTGGCGTGGTGCTGCTCGCCACCATCGCGCTGAACGTCTGGCTGTATATCTCCATTCCGAAAACCTTCTTCCCGGAGCAGGACACCGGCGTGGTGATGGGCAACATTCAGGCTGACCAGAGCATTTCGTTCCAGGCGATGCGCGGCAAATTGCAGGACTTCATGAAAATCATTCGTGAAGACAAAGCCGTGGATAATGTCACCGGCTTTACCGGCGGTTCACGGGTCAACAGCGGGATGATGTTTATCACCCTCAAGTCGCGCGGCGAGCGCAACGAAACGGCGCAGCAGGTCATTGACCGTCTGCGTAAAAAACTCGCCAAAGAGCCTGGGGCAAATCTGTTTTTGATGGCGGTACAGGATATTCGCGTCGGCGGACGTCAGGCCAATGCCGGTTATCAGTACACGCTGCTGTCGGATAACCTCGCCGACCTGCGGGAGTGGACACCTAAAATCACCGCCGCGCTGGCGAAACTGCCCGATCAGCTGGCGGACGTAAACTCCGATCAGCAGGATAACGGCGCCGAAATGGATTTGGTTTACGATCGTGAGACCATGTCGCGGCTCGGCATAAACGTTGAAGATGCCAACAGCCTGCTGAATAACGCCTTTGGCCAGCGGCAGATTTCCACTATTTATCAGCCGCTGAACCAGTACAAAGTGGTGATGGAAGTCTCCCCGGTGTACACCCAGGACATCAGTGCGCTGAATCAGATGTTCGTGATTAACAGCGACGGCAAAGCTATTCCGCTCTCTTACTTTGCCAAATGGCAGCCCGCCAACGCGCCGCTGTCGGTGAACCATCAGGGACTGTCGGCGGCCTCGACGGTGTCCTTCAACCTGCCGACCGGTAAATCGTTGTCGGAAGCCAGCGACGTTATCGACAAAACCATGACCCAGCTTGGCGTGCCGCCGACCATTCGCGGCAGCTTTGCGGGTACGGCGCAGGTGTTCCAGCAGACCATGAACTCGCAGGTGATCCTGATTCTGGCGGCCATCGCCACGGTCTACATCGTACTCGGGATTTTGTATGAGAGTTACGTTCACCCGCTAACTATTCTGTCGACGCTGCCTTCCGCCGGAGTTGGTGCGCTGCTGGCGCTGGAATTATTCGGCGCGCCGTTCAGCCTGATTGCGTTAATCGGTATCATGCTCTTAATTGGCATCGTGAAGAAAAATGCGATCATGATGGTCGACTTCGCCCTTGAGGCGCAGCGCAACGGCAATCTGTCGCCGGAAGAAGCCATTTTCCAGGCCTGTTTGCTGCGTTTCAGACCGATAATGATGACCACGCTGGCGGCGCTGTTTGGCGCGCTGCCGTTGGTGCTTTCGGGCGGTGATGGCTCCGAATTGCGCCAGCCGCTGGGGATAACCATCGTCGGCGGCCTGGTGGTGAGTCAGCTATTAACGCTGTACACCACGCCGGTGGTGTACCTGTTCTTCGACCGGCTGCGATTGCGTTTTACGCGCAAGAGCCAGGCCCTGGTTCAAAATGGCAAATAAAATAGCCCTAATGGGCCGGGATCTCATTCTCGTCAACCGATAACAGAGTAACTATGGAAGAGCTGCCTGCCAGCGTGCGCTGGCAACTGTGGATTGTGGCGTTCGGCTTCTTTATGCAGGCGCTGGACACCACCATCGTCAATACCGCCCTGCCCTCGATGGCAAAAAGCCTCGGGGAAAGTCCGCTGCATATGCACATGGTGGTGGTCGCCTACGTGCTGACGGTGGCGGTAATGCTACCCGCCAGCGGCTGGCTGGCGGACCGGGTCGGCGTGCGCAATATCTTCTTTACCGCCATCGTGCTGTTCACCGCGGGTTCGGTATTTTGTGCCAGTGCCAACACGCTTAACGAGCTGGTGATGGCGCGCGTATTACAGGGCATCGGCGGCGCAATGATGGTCCCGGTTGGCAGGCTGACAGTGATGAAAATCGTCCCTCGCTCGCAGTACATGGCCGCGATGACGTTTGTGACTATTCCCGGCCAGGTCGGGCCATTACTCGGCCCGGCGCTCGGCGGGATCCTGGTGGAATACGCCTCCTGGCACTGGATTTTCCTGATCAACATTCCGGTCGGCATTGTCGGGGCAATAGCCACGTTATGGCTGATGCCGAACTACACCATGCAGACCCGGCGTTTTGATATTTCAGGTTTTATTATGCTGGCGCTGGGAATGGCGACGCTAACCCTGGCGCTCGATGGGCAGCGCGGGCTGGGCATTTCATCGCTGACCCTGGCCGGGCTTATCGCCATCGGCGCGCTGTCGCTGCTGTTTTATCTCTGGCACGCGCGCAAAAATGACAACGCGCTGTTCAGCCTCAATTTATTCAACACCCGCACCTTCTCGCTCGGGCTGACGGGCAGTTTCGCCGGACGCATCGGCAGCGGAATGTTGCCGTTTATCACCCCGGTCTTTTTGCAGATTGGCCTTGGTTTTTCACCGTTCCACGCCGGGCTGATGATGATCCCGATGGTGCTCGGCAGCATGGGCATGAAGCGCATAGTGGTACAGGTGGTGAACCGCTTCGGCTATCGCCGGGTGCTTATCTGCGCCACTCTGGGCCTCGCGCTCGTCAGCCTGCTGTTTATGACGGTCGCGCTGATGGGCTGGTACTGGCTGCTGCCACTGGTGCTGTTCCTGCAAGGGATGATTAACTCCAGCCGCTTCTCGTCCATGAATACGATGACGCTGAAAGATTTGCCGGATGACCTCGCCAGCAGCGGGAACAGCATGTTGTCGATGGTGATGCAGCTGTCGATGAGTATCGGCGTCACGGTGGCCGGCCTGCTGCTTGGGATGTACGGCCAGAACCATATCAGCATCGACAGCGCGGGTTCCCATCAGGTCTTTTTGTATACCTACCTCAGCATGGCGTTCATCATCGCGCTTCCGGCGTTGATTTTTGCCCGTGTGCCTGACGACATCAGCAAAAACATCATTATTGCACGACGCAAAAGGAGCGAGCCGTGAAAGTCTGGCGCCCCGGCATTACTGGAAAACTGTTCCTCGCCATCCTCACCACCTGCATCGTGCTGCTGATCAGCATGCACTGGGCGGTACGACTGAGCTTTGAGCACGGCTTTATCGACTACATCAAACGCGGCAACGAGCAGCGGTTGCAGCTTTTGAGCGATGCGCTGGCAGAGCAGTACGCCACGCACGATAACAACTGGCGTTTCCTGCGCGGCAACGACCGTTTTGTGTTTCAAATTCTGCGCTCGTTTGAGCACGATACGCCTGACGACAAACGCGGTCCTGGCCCTGATGGCCGTCATGGCACGCCAGACATGCCGCCGCACGGCTGGCGCACGCAGTTTTGGGTGGTTGATCAGCATGCAAAAGTGATGGTCGGCCCGCGCTCCCCTGTGCCGCCGGACGGTACCCGACGCGGCATTCTGGTGAACGGCGTGGAAGTGGGCGCGGTCATCGCATCCCCTGTTGAACGCCTGACCCGCAACACCGATATCAACTTCGACCGCCAACAGAAGCGCTCAAGCTGGATGATTGTAGTGCTGTCGGCGCTGCTGGCGGCACTGGCGACGTTCCCGCTGGCACGCGGTCTGCTGGCTCCGGTCAAACGTCTGGTAGAAGGCACGCACAAGCTGGCCGCCGGGGATTTCTCGACCCGCGTGACGGCCACCGGGTCGGATGAACTGGGGCGTCTTGGGCAGGACTTTAACCAGCTCGCCAGCACGCTGGAGCGCAATCAACAAATGCGCCGTGACTTTATGGCTGATATTTCCCACGAGCTGCGCACCCCGCTGGCGGTGTTACGCGGTGAGCTGGAGGCGATTCAGGACGGCGTGCGCAAATTCACCCCGGAATCCGTGGCCTCGCTGCAGGCGGAAGTCGGCACCCTGACCAAACTGGTCGACGACTTGCATCAGCTTTCTATGTCCGACGAAGGCGCGCTGGCCTACCAGAAAACCTCCGTCGATATTATCTCTCTGCTGGAAATGGCCGCGGGGGCCTTCCGCGAACGCTTCGCCAGCCGTGGACTGCAAATCAGTCTCAGGCTGCCGGAAAGCGCCACCGTATTCGGCGACCGCGATCGGCTGATGCAGTTGTTTAACAACCTGCTGGAGAACAGCCTGCGCTACACCGACAGTGGTGGACAGCTGCACATTTCAGCCGAAAAATCCGCACATCACCTGACGCTGGCCTTTGCCGACAGCGCACCGGGCGTCACCGACGACCAACTGACGATGCTCTGCGAACGCTTCTACCGCACCGAAGGCTCGCGTAACCGGGCCAGCGGCGGTTCAGGATTAGGCCTGGCGATTTGCGTCAATATCGTCGCCGCGCACGGCGGCACGCTGAGTGCCGGGCATTCGCCTTTTGGCGGGGTTAGCATTAAAGTAGAACTCCCTCTGGACCGCGATTTACCAGGAGCCGTATGACCGAATTACCGATTGATGATAAAACCCCACGCATCCTGATTGTCGAGGACGAACCCAAGCTGGGACAGTTGCTGATTGATTATCTGCTGGCGGCCAACTACGCGCCGACGCTGATTAATCACGGCGACAAAGTGCTGAGCTATGTGCATCAGACCCCGCCGGATCTGATTCTGCTGGATTTGATGCTGCCGGGCACCGACGGCCTGACGCTGTGCCGCGAAATCCGCCGTTTCTCCGAAGTGCCGATTGTGATGGTCACCGCCAAAATCGAAGAAATCGACCGTCTGCTGGGGCTGGAAATCGGCGCGGATGATTACATCTGCAAACCGTACAGCCCGCGTGAAGTGGTGGCACGTGTGAAAACGATCCTGCGCCGCTGCCGTCCGCACCGCGAGCTGCAGGCCATGGACGCCGAAAGCCCGCTGATTGTCGATGAGAGTCGCTTCCAGGCATCCTGGCGCAACAAGCTGCTGGATCTCACGCCCGCCGAGTTCCGCCTGCTGAAAACGCTGTCGCAGGAGCCGGGCAAAGTGTTCTCGCGCGAACAGCTGCTGAACCATCTGTACGATGATTACCGCGTGGTCACCGACCGCACCATCGACAGCCACATCAAAAACTTGCGTCGTAAGCTCGAAGCGCAGGACGCCGAGCAGTCATTCATTCGCGCGGTGTATGGTGTTGGCTACCGTTGGGAAGCAGATTCCTGCCGCCTGACGTAACGCGCATCTACGGCGCCTCGCCTGAACTGGCCGACCGTCAGGGCCAGTGCAAGCGAAGCGCCACGCGCCATTCCCTGACACGCAAAGGTTTACTCCCCTCCCCCGCAGCGCTACAATTCCCGCCCTTAATGTAGGGGAACCTCCCCGATCGCTTCCTCGCGAAGCGAGTCTGACCTGTCATCAGAACGAGAAAATCATGTTTAAACCGGAACTCCTTTCCCCGGCGGGAACGCTTAAAAATATGCGTTACGCTTTCGCCTATGGTGCCGATGCGGTCTACGCCGGCCAGCCGCGTTACTCACTGCGTGTGCGCAATAACGAATTCAATCACGAGAATTTGCAGCAGGGCATCAACGAAGCCCATGAGCTCGGTAAAAAATTCTACGTGGTGGTCAACATTGCGCCGCACAACGCCAAGCTGAAAACCTTCATTCGCGATTTGCAGCCCGTTGTGGATATGGGGCCGGACGCGTTGATCATGTCCGATCCGGGCCTGATTATGCTGGTACGTGAGCATTTCCCGCAAATGGACGTGCATCTTTCCGTGCAGGCCAACGCCGTTAACTGGGCGACGGTCAAATTCTGGAAGCAGATGGGCCTGACTCGCGTGATCCTTTCCCGCGAACTGTCGCTGGAAGAAATCGAAGAAATTCGCGCACAGGTTCCGGAAATGGAACTCGAAATCTTCGTTCACGGCGCGCTGTGCATGGCCTATTCCGGCCGCTGCCTGCTGTCGGGCTACATTAACAAACGCGACCCGAACCAGGGCACCTGCACCAACGCCTGCCGCTGGGAATATAACGTTCAGGAAGGCAAAGAGGACGACATCGGCAACATCGTGCATAAGCACGAGCCCATCCCGGTGAAAAATGTCGAACCAACGCTTGGCGAAGGCCAGCCAACCGACAGAGTATTTATGCTGGAAGAAGCGCAGCGTCCGGGCGAATACATGACCGCGTTCGAAGACGAGCACGGCACCTATATCATGAATTCCAAAGACCTGCGTGCCGTCGCGCACGTGGAACGTCTGACGCAAATGGGCGTGCACTCTCTGAAAATTGAAGGCCGCACCAAATCCTATTACTATTGCGCCCGCACCGCGCAGGTGTACCGCAAAGCCATCGACGATGCCGCCGCAGGCAAACCGTTCGACGCTTCTCTGCTGGAAACCCTCGAAGGGCTGGCACATCGTGGTTATACCGAAGGCTTCCTGCGTCGTCACACCCACGACAGCTACCAGAATTATGAATACGGTTTTTCCGTCTCCGAACGCCAGCAGTTTGTCGGTGAATTTACCGGTGAGCGTAAAGGCAGCCTCGCAGCCGTCGCGGTGAAGAATAAGTTCCTCAAAGGCGACAACCTTGAGCTGATGACGCCGCAGGGCAACATCAATTTCACCCTCGAGCACATGGAAACCAACAAAGGACAGCCGACCGACGTCGCGCCTGGCGATGGTCACACCGTGTGGATCCCGGTGCCAGAAGAGATTGCGCTGGAATATGCTCTGCTGATGCGCAATTTTGACGGACAGAACACCCGAAATCCGATGCTGAAGTAGTTCAGAACGGTTATTTTTTCAGTAGGGGAAAATCTTAGAATCGGATCACATACCGCTTCGCTTGATACGGGTATTATCCAAGGCGCTGAAAAACATAACCCATAAATGCTAGCTGTACCAGATACCACCTCCTTAGCCTGCGTAATCTCCCTTACGCGGGCTTATTTTTTTGTTCAGAGTACGTCTTAATCCTCCAACCACGAATCAGTCCGTAATAAAAAATTTTGCACCTGTCGTCGTACTGGACTGATGTGGCTCCGCGTTATCACCTACCCGATAACTTATCCCTGGCGTTAAAGTGAATTTACGGCCATCTTCGAGCAGTGTTTTGGTAATCCCCCATGCAGAAGAGGACAGGATGAGGCGATAGCAGAGATCGCCTCGATCCATTTCGGTTAATTACGCCGGTTCAACTGCATTTAGACGCACCAGTTGCAATGGCTCGGCCAACAGCTGATCCATCTGCTGCACAAACGCCTGAAAATGTGGCAGTGCAACATGGGCATCAAGTGCTTCCTGCCCTTTCCAGGACTCACGCATGTAAAATACATCCGGCGTTTCCTGGAGCTGAAACAAGGCATAATCCAGGCAGCCCTCTTCCTTGCGGGTGGGTAAAATCAATGCCTGCAACGCAGACTTCAGATCCTCGCTTTTACCCTCTTTTGCTTTTAGCACTGCAATGATCGACAGCGTATTATCAAACATGGTTGGCATTCCGTTAAAATTTCACTGAACTCAAGGCGCGAGCGAGTTGCCCATGGCGATTTCTCTAGAATTTTTTATGTGATCAGAAGCCTTCAAGCACGATTTTGCCGACCGCGCGGTTAGTTTCAATTAATTCATGAGCACGCTTCAGATTTGCCGCGTTAATAGTGCCGAAATGTTCCCCAAGGGTCGTTTTCAGCACGCCCTGATCAATCAACGTGGCTACGCGGGTTAACAAACGGTTCTGCTCAATAATATCGCTGGTTTCAAACATGGAACGCGTAAACATAAATTCCCAGTGCAGAGAGATACTCTTCACTTTCAACGGACGTGCATCCAGCTTTTCAGGATCGTCAATCAGTGCCAGTTTTCCCTGCGGGGCCAGCACGTCAATCAGTTGGCTATAATGCTGTTCAGTGTGATTCAGACTGGCGACATGGGTGACATTTTTCACCCCCACGCGCGCCAGCTCCTCTGCCAAAGGTTTGCTATGGTCGATAACATGGTGTGCACCTAATTCTGCAACCCATTTCTGACTTTGCGGGCGCGATGCGGTACCGATAACGGTGATATTGGTGAGCTTGCGCGCTAACTGCGTCAGGATCGAACCCACGCCACCCGCTGCGCCGACAATCAGCAAGACATCATTTTCATTACCCTTTTCTGCGATACCCAGACGGTCGAACAGCATCTCCCAGGCAGTAATTGCCGTTAAAGGCAGCGCCGCTGCGGAAGCGTTGTCAATGGAGGTCGGTTTCAGCGCGGCAATACGTTCATCCACAAGCTGGAATTCACTGTTGCTTCCAGGTCGAGTCAACGAACCGGCATACCACACTTCGTCACCTGGCTTAAACAGCGTGACGGCTTCCCCCGTTGCTACCACTATGCCCACGGCATCCCAACCCAGAATACGCGGTTGGTCAGCGTTAAAACCGGCGCGGACTTTAGTATCCACCGGGTTTACCGATATCGCTTTTACTTCCACCAGCAAATCATGCCCTGCGGCAACAGGCTCAGGTAATGTAATCTCACTTAAAAATTCCAGATTGTTGCCAGCCTGCGCGGCCTGAGTAATAGCGATAGCTTTCATGGGGGTGCTCCTGGGATTAAAGGGTTCATCATGTGAATGAACTCATCATACAAGGAATAACGATGGCGAATACCGGGCCATAGAAAACAACACTTATACTCCGGGAGTTAAAATGTTTAATCATATGGAATACGCGTTCACCCCGCTATTCCAGGCCGGACGCCTGAACTCCGGATAAACACTTGTCTGCTTTCACTAACCGCAGTATTGTCCCCCGGCATCTGCAAAATCAGGTGTCTGGATTAGCCTCCTGAATTAAACTCACCGACGACACAATGGCGCGTTAGCGCTTTTTTTGTGTCGTGCGCACGGCTACACCTCAATGGCGAGCCGGGCGGGGGCGTCGCAAGACGCGCTGGTATCGGTGAGAACCAGTAAGGCTAACCCTGCCCGGTCCGCCACCCGTGAGATTAGCCTCTCCGCTGGCGGTCATAAAATATCTCACCGGAGTTTCATTTATGACAACCATCCTCTCCCCAGACTGCGATTTACTGACCTTCCCTTTTACCGCCGCGACAGATTTTACCGATCTGGCTGACTGCTGTGACCGCTTCGCTGAAACCCTGATGGAATGTGACGATGACGTGTACAGGATGGCCCTGTTAGGCCGACTGAGCGCCTGTCTGGCATTGCTTGGTCCGACGCTGCACGACCCTATCCCGCCCCATCTGATTGCGCGTTTTACGGTCGAGTCGCTGCCTGAAACACAACCATTTTTCGAACCCGATGCGCAGGCGCTGTGCGACTACTGCCAGTCACTGACGCAGATCTTGTGCCAGCAGTCGTTGCTGCCAGAAATGGAAAAAACGCTGCGAGGATTGTTGTGTGAACTGGTGTGGATGTTCGCGGGAGATTTGAAGGCGCCGCGCTGGTCAACGGCGCATTGATAACGCCATGCCCGGTGGCGCGACGCTGACCGGGCCTACTGCAGCTGCCAGGCCACCGGGTCAACAAAGGGCTTAAATCTTCTCCTGATTAACGCGTGCCGATAACGCCTGGTGACTCTCTTTACGCTCACTGTAACGGTCTGCCAAATACTCTTTTTGCCCTTTGAGTAACAACGTGACCTTAAATAATTCTTCGGCGACATCGACGATTCGATCGTACCAGGAGGAGGGTTTCATCCGCCCTTCATCATCGAACTCCTGCCAGGCTTTTGCCACGGAGGATTGATTCGGGATAGTGAACATGCGCATCCAGCGCCCATTGCCGTTAATAACCGCCCCGCCTCTTCGGCCGCAAGCCGGCTGTAGGAACGCTCCCTTACCGAACCATACAGGATTAGGATACGCGGCGGCTCCTGCATCTGCAGTCGTTCCGCAATCTGTTGATCAACGCACTCAGCGTTCAGTGCCGGAAAGTTTTCCATTTTTGATTCCTTCATCTGAATATGATGATTTAAAACCTATCACATATGAATTATCATATATGAAGTTTAAATGCACTGAGACTAAAAATGCTACTACCTGTTCAGCTTTTCAAAGTTCTGTCAGATGACACCCGGCTGGCCATCATCATGCTGCTGAGAGAATCCGGAGAACTGTGCGTCTGTGACATCTGCGGTGCGACGTCGGGATCACAGCCTAAAATATCCCGACACATGGCTATTCTACGTGATTCCGAGCTGGTTCTGGATCGTCGTGAAGGCAAGTGGGTTTACTATCGACTCTCGCCACACATGCCTGCATGGGCGGCAGAAACCATTACCACAACCTGGCAATGCATGCGGGAAGATGTCCGCGAATGGCTGGCGAAGGCGGGTTCAGCATCTTGCTAAACCGCGCAAAACACATCCACCAAAACATATATGACGGGGTATGAAATGTTATTGGCAGGGAGTATTTTTTTACTGACGCTGATTCTGGTTATCTGGCAACCGAAAGGCTTGAGTATTGGCTGGAGCGCGAGCATCGGGGCTGTCCTCGCACTGGCATTCGGCGTTATTCAACTCGGCGATATTCCGGTGGTCTGGAATATCGTCTGGAACGCGACGGCGACCTTTATCGCGGTGATTATTATCAGCCTGCTGCTCGACGAATCGGGCTTCTTTGAATGGGCGGCCCTGCACGTTTCTCGCTGGGGACGCGGGCGCGGGCAGCTACTTTTTACCTGGATTGTTTTACTGGGTGCGACGGTTGCCGCACTGTTTGCCAACGACGGTGCGGCGCTCATTCTGACACCCATCGTCATAGCCATGCTGTTCGCGCTGGGGTTCAGCAAAGGCACGATGCTGGCCTTTGTCATGGCCGCCGGGTTTATCGCCGATACCGCCAGCCTGCCGCTTATCGTCTCAAATCTGGTGAATATTGTCTCTGCGGACTTCTTCCGCATTGGTTTTACGGAATATGCGTCAGTCATGGTTCCCGTAGATATGGCCGCCATTATTGCCACGCTGATCATGCTGCATCTGTTCTTTCGCAAAGACATTCCGGCGACGTACAACATTGCCTTGCTGAAAGAGCCCGCCAGCGCGATTAAAGACCCGGCTACGTTCAAAGCAGGCTGGGTTGTTCTGCTCCTGCTGCTTGTCGGTTTCTTTGTACTTGAGCCGCTGGGGATCCCCGTTAGCGCAATTGCCGCCGTTGGCGCTGCTGTCCTGTTTGCCGTAGCGAAAAAAGGTCACGCTATCAATACTGGCAAGGTATTGCGCGGCGCACCGTGGCAGATTGTGATCTTTTCTCTTGGCATGTACCTGGTGGTCTACGGTCTGAGAAACGCCGGGCTTACGGATTATCTCTCCGGGGTACTGAATATGCTTGCCGGGAAAGGACTCTGGGCCGCCACCTTTGGGACCGGTTTCCTGACCGCATTCCTTTCATCAATAATGAACAATATGCCAACCGTGTTGATTGGCGCGCTATCGATTGATGGCAGCACCGCGACCGGTGTCATCAAAGAGGCGATGGTGTATGCCAACGTGATTGGCTGTGATTTAGGTCCCAAAATCACGCCGATTGGCAGTCTGGCCACCCTGCTGTGGCTTCACGTTCTGACGCAGAAAAATATGACCATCAGCTGGGGGTACTATTTCCGCACTGGCATTGTCATCACGTTACCCGTGCTGTTTGTCACTCTGGCCGCGCTGGTGCTGCGGCTCTCTGTCACCCCGTAATGAGAGATTAAAATGAGCAACATCACCATTTATCACAACCCGGAATGCGGTACGTCGCGTAATACGCTGGAGATGATCCGCAACAGCGGTAATGAACCGACGATAATCTATTACCTGGACACGCCACCCTCTCATGATGCGCTGATAAAACTTATCGCAGATATGGGTATTCCGGTGCGCGCGTTGCTGCGTAAAAACGTGGAGCCTTACGCGCAGCTTGGTCTCGCTGACGGGACGTTTACCGACGAACAGCTAATTGCTTTTATGCTTCAGTATCCGATTCTGATTAACCGCCCAGTCGTCGTTACGCCTCTGGGAACTCGGCTATGCCGACCGTCCGAATTAGTGCTGGATATTCTTCCTGAACCACAGAAAGCTTCATTTTCGAAAGAAGACGGCGAAAAAGTGGTGGATAACGACGGGAAGCGAATCATTTAGCGCCGACCGATTGCGTCATGATGCAGGTTCAGAAATGCATCACGACGCCTGTTAATTCAGCCTGGTCTCATGCACAACTCCAGATCATAAGGTACACTTTTTATCATGTTGAATAATTTGGATAAAACGGATGACTGACTTTCCACCCAGCATGTTGATCTTAAATGGCAAAGGAGCCGGAAACCCGGAGCTGCGTGAAGCCATCACCCAGTTGCGCGACGAAGGCGTGGAAATCCATGTCCGCGTCACCTGGGAGAAAGGCGATGCGGCGCGCTATCTGGAAGAAGCCTGTGAGTCAGGCGTGGCGACAGTCATTGCGGGCGGTGGCGACGGCACCATTAATGAAGTCGCGACCGCGATTATCCATTGCCAACACAGCCACATTCCGGCGCTTGGCCTTCTGCCGCTCGGCACCGCCAACGATTTTGCCACCAGCGTTGGCGTACCCGATGAATTGAGCAAAGCCCTGAAACTGGCTATCGCCGGGAACGCGACTGAAATTGATATCGCCCAGGTCAACGATAAAACCTGCTTTATCAACATGGCGACCGGCGGATTTGGCACGCGTATTACCAGTGAAACGCCGGAAAAACTGAAGGCCGCGCTCGGCGGCGTGTCGTATCTGATCCACGGTTTGATGCGAATGGACACCCTGAAAGCCGACCGCTGCGAAATTCGTGGCGAAGGTTTTTACTGGCAGGGCGACGCGCTGGTGATTGGTATCGGTAACGGGCGTCAGGCCGGTGGCGGGCAGCAGCTTTGCCCGGAAGCGTTAATCAACGACGGCCTGCTGCACCTGCGCATTTTCACCGGCGAGGAACTGCTGCCCGCGCTGTTCTCCACCCTCTCGCGCCCGGAAGAAAATCCGAACCTGATAGACGGCGTATCGTCGTGGTTTGAAATCAACGCGCCGCACGACATCACCTTTAATCTCGACGGCGAACCCAAAACGGGCCGCGATTTCCGCATAGAAATTCTGCCCAACGCCCTGCGCTGTCGTCTGCCGCCGGGCTGCCCGTTATTGCGCTGACAGAAAAAAGCCTCCCGATGTCTGGAGGCTTTTTATTCAGGGGGTTATCAGGCAATCGTGACTTTTTCGTCAAGATAGACATCCTGCACGGAGTTAATCAACTTCACGCCGTCAGCCATCGATTTCTTGAAGGCTTTACGGCCGAGGATCAGCCCCATCCCGCCCGCGCGTTTGTTGATAACCGCGGTACGAACGGCGTCGACCTGATCGTTTTCACCAGCGGCACCACCGGAGTTAATCAGGCCCGCGCGGCCCATATAGCAGTTCGCCAGCTGGTAACGCACCAGATCGATTGGGTTGTCGGTGGTGAGTTTGCTGTACACGCGTTCGTCGGTATAGCCGAAATTCACCGCTTTGTAGCCGCCGTTATTTTCCGCCATTTTCTGCTTCACGATATCCGCACCGATGGTGGCCGCCAGATGGTTGGCCTGACCGGTTAAATCCGCAGAAACGTGGTAATCCACGCCCTCTTTTTTGAAGCCGGAATTACGCAGATACGCCCACAGCACGGTCACCATGCCGAGTTCATGCGCACGCTCAAAGGCCGCAGAAATCTCTTCAATCTGTCGACGTGACTCTTCCGAACCAAAATAAATGGTCGCCCCTACCGCCACCGCGCCCATGTTGAACGCCTGCTCTACGCTGGCGTACAGCGTCTGGTCGAAGGTATTCGGGTAGCTCAGCGTCTCGTTGTGATTCAGCTTCACGAGGAACGGAATTCGGTGCGCGTAACGGCGCGATACGCTTGCCAGCACGCCATACGTTGAGGCCACGCAGTTACAGCCCGCTTCAATCGCCAGCTCAACAATGTTTTTCGGGTCGAAATAGAGCGGATTTGCAGCAAACGATGCGCCCGCCGAGTGCTCAACACCCTGGTCTACCGGTAAAATAGAGAGATAGCCGGTGCCCGCCAGACGCCCGGTGTTATACAGGGTCTGCATGTTTCGCAGTACGGCTGGGGGACGGTTATTGTCAATCATCACGCGATCGACGTAATCGGAACCGGGAAGATGGAGCTGCCCGGACGGAATGGTCATACAACGATGCTGTAAAAGGCTGTCGGCGTCTTTGCCAAGCAACTGCGCAATATCAGTCATAGCGATAACTCCCGTAAGTGCCAGCCAGGCTGGCAATGAATGTCCTGTGCCTGTTTTTCAGGCAACACTAAGCCTGGTCTCCTGAGGCAGATTTTTCCAGCGTATTCGTGCCTTTTAAGCACATTCCGCTGGCTCGATTCAGGTGTGGAAAAGTGTTAAGTCGCTCAAGGAAACACCTCAAAGGTATTTAAAAGGTATTATTAAATGGTAGTGTGCAGGCGTACCTTACCTGTCATGAAGGATTTAAAGATGAAAACTACAGTAAAGCTGTCGTTCATGATGTTCGTGGAGTGGTTTATCTGGGGCGCGTGGTTTGTGCCGCTGTGGCTATGGCTGAGCAAAAACGGCTTTAGCGCCGGAGAAATCGGCTGGTCCTACGCCTGTACCGCCATCGCCGCGATCCTCTCACCTATTCTCGTCGGCTCGCTGACGGACCGCTTCTTCCCGGCGCAAAAAGTGCTGGCGGTGCTGATGTTCGTCGGGGCGATTTTGATGTTCTTCGCCGCGCAGCAGACAACGTTCAGCGGCTTCTTCCCGCTGCTGCTGGCTTACTCGCTGACCTATATGCCAACCATCGCCCTGACCAACAGCATCGCGTTTTCTCACGTGCCGGACGTCGAACGCGACTTCCCACGCATTCGCGTGATGGGTACCGTCGGCTGGATTGCCTCAGGCCTGGTGTGCGGTTTCCTGCCGCAGATGATGGGCTACAACGACATTTCACCGACCAGCATTCCGCTGCTGATCACCGCTGCGAGCTCTGCGTTACTGGGCGTATTCGCGCTGTTCCTGCCGAATACGCCGCCGAAAAGCACCGGCAAAATGAGCCTGAAAGTGATGCTTGGATTAGACGCGCTGGTGCTCCTGCGCGACAAAAATTTCCTCGTCTTTTTCTTCTGCTCGTTCCTGTTCGCGATGCCGCTGGCGTTCTACTACATCTTCGCCAACGGCTATCTGACCGAAGTCGGGATGCACAACGCCACCGGGTGGATGACGCTCGGCCAGTTTTCCGAAATCTTCTTTATGCTGGCGCTGCCGTTCTTCATAAAGCGTTTTGGTATTAAAAAGGTACTGTTACTTGGTCTGGTGACGGCGGCCATTCGTTACGGCTTCTTCGTCTACGGCGGCGCAGAACAATACTTTACCTACGGCCTGCTTTTCCTCGGAATTCTGCTGCACGGCGTGAGCTACGATTTTTACTACGTCACCGCGTATATCTACGTTGACAAAAAATCCCCGGTTCACATGCGCACCGCCGCACAGGGGCTGATTACCCTCTGCTGTCAGGGCTTCGGCAGCCTGCTCGGCTACCGTCTCGGCGGCGTGATGATGGAAAAAATGTTTGCCTACAAGACGCCCGTCAATGGGCTGACCTTTAACTGGGCAGGCATGTGGACCTTCGGCGCAATCATGATCGCGGTGATTGCCGTGCTGTTTATGCTGTTCTTCCGCGAATCGGACAAAGACATTACCGCCATCCACGTCGACAACGACGAACGCGACATGGCGATGACACATGAGGAAGTGAAATGAAATACCAACGAATTCTTGGGGCCCTGTACGGTCAGGCGTTAGGCGATGCGATGGGGATGCCCTCTGAACTGTGGCCTCGCTCCCGCGTGAAAGCGCACTTCGGCTGGATCGACCATTTTCTCGATGGCCCGGCGGAGAACAACGCCGCCTGTTATTTCAAACGCGCGGAGTTTACCGACGACACGTCGATGGCACTGTGTCTGGCGGATGCGCTGATCGAATGCGATGGCGACATTGTTCCGGACGTGATTGGCCGCCACATTCTGGCATGGGCGGAAGGCTTTGACGCCTTCAACAAAAACGTGCTCGGCCCGACCTCAAAAATCGCGCTGAACGCCATCCGTGACGGTAAACCGGTAAGCGAGCTGGAAAATAACGGCGTGACCAACGGCGCGGCGATGCGCGTTTCACCGCTTGGCTGCGTGTTACCTCCCGCCTGTCTCGACACCTTTATTGATGACATTGCGCTGGCCTCAAGCCCGACGCATAAATCCGATTTGGCGATTGCCGGAGCGGTGGTGATCGGCTGGGCCGTTTCCCGCGCCGTGGACGGTGAAAGCTGGCAAAACATTGTCGATGCCCTGCCCGCCGTCGCCCGTCAGGCACAGGAAAAACGCGTCACCACCTTCAACGCGTCGCTGGCCATGCGTATCGAACTGGCGCTGAAAACCGTTCGTGAAGCGCACGGTGTAGAATCAGCCAGCGAACAGCTTTATCAGCTGGTTGGGGCGGGCACCAGCACTATCGAATCGGTCGCCTGTGCGGTGGCGATGGTCGAACTGGCACAAACGGACCCGAACCGCTGTGCCATTTTATGCGCCAACCTCGGCGGCGACACCGATACCATCGGCGCGATGGCGACGGCGATTTGCGGCGCGCTGCACGGTATTGACGGCATCGACCCGGCGCTGAAACAGGAACTCGACGCCGTGAATCAGCTGGACTTTGGCCGCTACGCCACGGCCCTGCTGGGCTATCGTCAACGGCGGGAGGAAGCATGCTAAGCGACACACTGCGCGAGCTTCGCCAGCAGCGCCCGGTGACGGTCATCGGCTCGGCGGTGATTGACGTCATCGCCGACGCCTATGCCCTGCCGTGGCGCGGCTGCGATATCGAATTACAACAGCAGAGCGTCAATATTGGCGGCTGCGCGCTGAACGTCGCCGTGGCGCTGAAACGTCTGGGCATTGACGCCTGTAACGCCCTGCCGCTCGGCCAGGGCGTGTGGGCCGACATCGTGCGCAACAATCTTTCCCGCCAGGGCATTAGCAGCATTATCGACACCGACAAAGGCGATAACGGCTGGTGTCTGGCGCTGGTCGAGCCGGACGGCGAACGCACGTTTATGTCGTTCACCGGGGTGGAAAATGCCTGGAATGACGACTGGCTGGCGCGTCTGCCGCGTGACGCAAACGGGCTGGTGTATCTTTCTGGTTATCAGCTCACCGCCCCCTGCGCTGAGCTGCTGATTAGCTGGCTGGAATCGACACCCGGCGTGACGGCGCTGATTGATTTCGGGCCGCGCATTGCCGATGTGCCCGCGGCGCTGTTCGCGCGGATCATGGCCTGTCAGCCAATAATTACCCTCAACCGTCAGGAAGCGGAGATTGTCGCCGAACAGCAGCAGCTGTCGAAGGACATCAACGAATTGGGCAAAGCCTGGCTTGCGCGCTGGAATGCGCCACTGATTGTGCGACAGGATAAAGACGGGGCATGGTATTTCAGTGCCGAAAAATGTGGGCAAGCGCAGGCATTTCCGACGACGGTGGTCGACACCATCGGCGCGGGCGACAGCCATGCGGGCGGCGTGCTGGCGGGTTTATCCGCAGGATGGTCGCTGGCCGACGCGGTGACGCTCGGTAACGCGGTGGCGTCGTGGGTGGTCAGCCACCGGGGCGGTGACTGCGCGCCTTCGCGCGAGGAATTACTCCTCGCACACAAACACGTATAAATCGCTGCGGCAGTAGCTGATGCTGTATTCAATCGGCCGCTGCTGCTGATCCAGCGCCACCTGTTTGATCACCAGCACCGGGATTTTGTCATCCATTTTGATGTGCGACTGAAACTCAGCGTCCGGCATCCGGGCGCTGACTCGCGAGCGGGTCCGCTGCGGGAAAATATGCTGGCTGCGAAAGTAGTCATACAGCGAAATACCGATGTCATCGGCGTCTGCAATCAGGTGCGATGGCACCCACGACTCTTCAATCGACACCGCTTCTTCATCCACGTAACGAATACGCTTGAGCAAAAATACCTCGCTTTTCGGCGCCAGCGCCAGCTGTTCGGCCACCTCCGCTGGGCATTCAACTACCCGTTTGTTGACCCACAGCGTGTCCGGTTTTTTGCCGCGCAGCACCACCTGCTGAGAAAACCCCCGCGCTTCCTTCAGCGAGTATTCAAAGATGTTGTTGATTTGCGTCCCGTAGCCGCGGGCGCGCGTCACCACGCCTTCGTCTTCCAGGGTTTGCATTGCCTTGCGCACGGTAATGCGCGATACACCCGTCAGCTGGCTGAGGTCGCGCTCACCGGGCAGAATATTGCCGTGTTCAAGCCAGCCGCTGCGCACCGCGTTCTTCACCGTTTCGGCAAATTTCAGGTACAGCGGCGTGTTATCGGCGGCGGCGATGCGCTCGTTCAGTTGGGCGAGAAGCCGGGTATGCGCTTGTTCCATCTCTGGTTTTCCTGACAGACAGTTTCAGCCAGTATACTACCACCACGCGTGAAAATGATGCACCGGGCCAATTCCGTGACCGACCTCCAGAGAATCTGCCGCGGAAAGCGCCGCCGACAGCCAGCGCTTGGCTTCAGGCACCGTTTCCAGCCAGTTTGCGTGGCGCGGGCGCAGCGCCGCTAACGCCGCCGACAGCGTGCAGCCGGTGCCGTGAGTATTTTTGGTCTGCACGCGCGGCGCGGTGAACCGTGTTTCTCCCTCAGCGGTAAACAGCCAGTCCGGGCTTTCAGCATCATCCAGATGCCCGCCCTTCATCAGCACCGCTTCGCAGCCCAGCGCCCGCAGCGCGCGGCCCTGCTCGAGCATTTCGCGTTCGTTTTGCGCGTGCGGCGCATCCAGCAGCGCAGCGGCCTCCGGCAAATTTGGCGTAATCAGTGAAACCTGCGGAAGCAGTCGGCTGCGCAACGTGGCGACCGCCGAGGCAGACAACAGCGGATCGCCGCTTTTGGCCAGCATGACGGTGTCGAGCACCACGTTTTCGATGCGATAGCGCACCAGGCGTTCCGCAACGGCTTCCACGATATCCGTTTCCGCCAGCATCCCGATTTTGGTGGTGTCGATACGCACGTCGCTGAACACCGAATCCAGCTGGGCAGCGACAAAATCAGGTTCGATCCGATAAACCGACTGCACGCCGCGCGTATTCTGCGCCACCAGCGCGGTAACGACCGAACAGCCGTAAGCGCCCAGCGCCGAAAAAGTTTTCAGGTCTGCCTGGATCCCAGCCCCGCCGCTCGGGTCGGTTCCGGCGATGGTGAGTGCGTTAATCCGTTTCATGGCTGGCCCTCCGCGTAAAGCGCGTCGAGGAAGGCGGCGACAAAACTGCCCGGTCCGCGACTGTTTTCCGTCGCCACGCGCCCGGCGCGTTTCATCATGCCGCAGGCGGCAGCCACGTTATCCAGTGCATCGCCCGGCAGCGCACAGCACGCGGCGACCACGGCCGAAAGCGCGCAGCCGGTGCCGACCACCCGCGTCATTAACGCATCACCACCGGTGATCATCAGCGTCCGGCGCCCGTCGGTGACGTAATCCACTTCACCGGTGACCGCGACCAGAGTTGAATATTGACGCGCCAGCGCCTGGGCCGCCGGCAATGCGGCGGCGGCAGTGTCGGTGGTATCGACCCCGCGTCCGCCGTGGCTCATGCCCGCCAGCGCCATGATTTCTGAGGCGTTACCCCGAATAGCCGCCGGACGCAGCGCCAACAGCTGCTGACAAAATTCAGTTCGTAAACGTAGCGCCCCGACCGCTACCGGGTCCAGCGTCCAGGGCGTGTTATGCGCATTGGCACTGTCGACGGTTAAACGCATGGCGTGCGCACGCTCCTGGGTCAGCGTGCCGACATTAATCAGTAGCGCATCTGCGATGGCAGCAAACTGTGGGGCTTCTTGTGCATCAATCACCATCGCCGGAGATGCGCCCAGTGCCAGCAACACATTGGCGGTGAAGGTTTGCACCACGTCATTAGTCATGCAGTGAACGAGTGGCGAACGGTTGCGTAAAAGGTGTGAAATGTGCGCGAGTTGCGCGGAACTTAGCAGGTCAGGTTGCATGGTGCGCTCCTGCCAGTCGGTAAGAAGCGATACCCTGCGAGGGTTTCTGACTTCCCTACGCTGGCATTATCCAGATCAGGTGGTACGGGTATTTCTCAGCCTTCACAAAGAAGGGCACCCCGAGTCATTTAAATCAAAATCAACAGGTTGGGATTAACATTTCGTTAATCCCTGGACAGGATAGTAATGCCAGCGGGAAGTCTTGTAAACGGTAAAACGGCCTTCGTTAAGACACCTATGAAAACCAAGGTCCGAAGAAAATATTTATTGGCTGCCTGACAATATCAAAGACGCTGATAAAATATTTAGCCCAAGGTAAATTATTTGAAAACTACAGAGCTTTTCCGAAAAAAGGGAATCACGTGTTCAGGCCCGTGAGGCAAGAGAGGCTGTGGACGAAAATAAAAATGCCGCTCGCTAGACCCAGCGTACCGCCGAGAGCACAGGGCTAAACGCGGCGACAAAAAGCCACAAGGTTTCCATAAATTGTCTTGCCCAACTATGACGAATGGTGATGCAAAGAGCACGCCAGATGAGTCACGAAGTTGATCATATCGCCACGGTAGTAGAGATTTTCGTCATTAATCGGCTAGCGCTCGCGCGATTGAATAAAGCCGCCCTGCCGTCATGGTTTTATCCATGCCGCGATGCACTCTTTCATCACCCGAAGGCGTTCTTCCAGCGCGGCTTTCTCACTGAGATCCTTTTGATACAGGATGGACAGCGTCGACTGGTTAATCAGATAAAAGAAGCCCAGTGCCGAAATGTTGATGTTGAGTTGCATGACGTCGAGATGGGGTCTGACCGTTCCTTCACGGCTCCCGCGTTCCAGAAGACTTTTAGTGATGCTTATCCAGCTTTGGTTGATACCGACAGTCACCGCAGAATCTTTAAGATGCCGGGCTTTTAATTGGTTCTCACTATTCAGCAAGCGAATGAATTCTGGGTTTTTGAGATAATATTGCCAGGTAAACTCAACCAGTTTCAGGATCGCTTCATCGGCAGGCAAATCATCCAGTAACAACGCAGCTTCATGCTTACGGATATCCCGGTAGGCATCTTCCAGCACCCGGGTAAACAGCACATCTTTGTTGGTAAAATAGTAATAAATGAGCTGTTTATTGGCATGAGCACGGGCGGCAATACTGTCTACCCGTGCGCCATCAAAACCTTTCTCAGCAAACTCAGCGCGCGCCGCCTGAAGAATACGAATCTGTTTATCGGCAGACGCGTTTTTATCGTTTTCCGTCTTTTTAACCACGCTCCATTCCTCGTCTTTGCCTGCTTTTTTTAACATTATAGTGCCTCAATTTGGCGGTAAAACAAGTCTCAACTCATTTTCAACCAACTAGTTGGTTATGTGAAGTATGTCAAAGTCAGAACAGGATCGGGATCCTATGATGAAATCATCAACCAGTTAGTTGAATAAGTATTAACCCGGTTGATGACTCCTTCAAGGAGTGCGGCAATCATAAAATTCGACAATGAGGTGAATGAATGTCTCAGATTTCCGTTGGCATTATCATGCATGGCGTAACCGGACGCATGGGGAAGAATCAGCACTTAATCCGTTCGATCGTCAGCATTCGCCAGCAGGGCGGCGTGATGCTGGCAAATGGCGATCGCCTGATGCCGGATCCGATTTTAATTGGTCGCAATGCGGAGAAAATGGCCGCGCTGGCGCAAGAGTTTGGGATCGAACGCTGGGGAACAGACCTTGATGAGGCGCTGAACAATCCCAACGACATTATCTTTTTTGATGCCGCAACCACGCAGGCCCGCCCTGCTCTTCTGAAAAAAGCGATCAGCAAAGGGAAACACGTTTACAGCGAAAAACCGGTGGCGATGAGCCTGGATGAAGCCCTGGATTTGTACCATTTCGCCCGTGAGAAAGGCGTTTGTCATGGCGTGGTGCAGGACAAGCTATGGCTACCGGGTTTGCAGAAACTCAAACTGCTTAGTGAATCCGGTTTCTTCGGTAAAGTGCTCTCCGTACGCGGTGAGTTCGGTTACTGGGTGTTTGAAGGCAATCTGCAGCCCACCCAGCGTCCATCCTGGAATTATCGCAGTGAGGAGGGCGGCGGCATTATTCTGGATATGATTTGTCACTGGCGGTATGTCATTGACAATTTGTTTGGTGAAATTAAAAGCCTCAGTTGCATTGGCGCCACACATATCCCTGAGCGCTGGAATGAGCAACATCAACCCTACCCGGCTACCGCAGATGACGCGGTTTACGCCACCTTTGAACTGCATAACGGCACAATTGTGCAAATAAACAGTTCCTGGTGCGTTCGCGTTCGCCGCGATGACCTGGTGACTTTCCAGGTTGACGGTGTGAAAGGCTCCGCCGTTGCCGGGCTGACAGACTGTTTCACTCAGGCCAGCGTCAATACGCCAAAACCGGTGTGGAACCCTGACGTGCGACAAACGCATAACTTCTTCGAAGACTGGGCAACGGTGCCGGACACCCAGGTTTACGACAACGCGTTTAAAGTACAGTGGGAGCTGTTTCTCCGTTATGTCTTTGGAGAAGGGCAATATCACTGGGACCTGCTGGAAGGCGCAAAAGGTCTGCAACTGGTCGACCTGGCGCTGAAAAGCTGGAAAGAGCGCCGCTGGGTTGATGTCCCGTCCCTGACTCGCTGAGGCACAGTCTATGTCCAGACCCGATCCGCAAAAACTCTCTCTCAACACCGCAACGGTACGCCAGCAATGGAATCTTAAACAGATCATTGAAGGCTGCGCTCGTCACGGTATTCGCGGAATTTCCCCCTGGCGCGATCAGGTGGCGCAACTCGGATTGCAGGAAACCGCCAGGCTGATAAATGCGCATCAGCTCAGCGTCACCGGCTATTGCCGTGGCGGTATGTTCCCGGCCAACAGCGCCGAAGCACGCCATGAGAACCTCATCGATAATTTTCGGGCTGTGGATGAAGCGCTGACGCTTAAAGCCGCCTGCCTGGTGCTGGTCGTCGGTGGTTTGCCTGCCGGCTCGAAGGATTTAGCCGGTGCGCGCCAACAGATCCACGACGGACTCAACGCATTACTGGAATATTCGCGACCACGAGGCATGCCATTGGCTATCGAACCGCTTCATCCGATGTATGCCGCCGACCGCGCCTGTGTAAACAGCCTGAAACAAGCGAATGACCTGTGTGACGCACTGGGCGATGACGGGCTGGGCATCGCCGTCGATCTCTATCACACCTGGTGGGATGCCGATTTCCATCAGCAAATCATCCGTGCCGGACAAAAACGTCTGCTGGCCTTCCACATTTGCGACTGGCTGAATCCAACCCAGGATCTGCTGGAAGATCGCGGCATGATGGGAGATGGTGTGATTGATATCCGCGGATGCCGGCAGGCGGTGGAGGCTCAGGGATATCAAGGTTTCCATGAAGTCGAAATCTTCTCCCGACATCACTGGTGGACAACAGATCCCGACGATGTTCTCGACACCTGCAAAACGCGTCATCAGGAGTACGGTTAAACATCCATTGTATCTGACAGAGCTGAAAAGCTGTTTTCGTCGTTCAACAGACATGTCGAGGAAAATATGAATACAGATACCCGAAAAATGATTCTGGTCACCGTCCTGTGTGGGCTGGGATACATGATGTACTCGGTTGACCGCATGACCGTATCCTCCGCTATTGGCCTGATTGCCGCTGAATTTGGTCTGGACAAAGGTGAAAGCGGGATTCTGCTCTCTTCCTTCTTTTTTGGTTTTATTGTTTTCCTGTTCATTGCCGGGATCATTGCCGACAAGTTGAGTGGAAAGCCGGTACTCATTCTCGGCCTGATGCTGTTCTCTTTTGCGACACTCCTGACTGGTGTCGCAGGCAGCCTGACCAGCCTTATTTTTTATCGCGTGATGACCGGCGTCGGGGAAGGTATTTTTTGGCCTGCCGCCTCGCTCGAAGTCGCTAACGTCACCAGCGAGAAACAGCGCACGACGGTAATGTCATTGTACTGGATGGGTTATCCGATCGGCGGCTTCCTTGGCACCTGGATGGGGGCGGTGCTCGGCCCGGTATTTGGCTGGCGGGTGGTGTTTTATGTCGCGGGGGCGATGGGTATTCTGGTGGCCCTGTTATATGCCTTCCTGGTAAAAAACGATCGCAAACCTGCCGATTTAGTTGCCCGCCAGGCGGCAGAAAAAGTCCCATTGCGTACCCTGTTTCGGCATGCCCCGGTAATGATGATGGCGCTGTATTACTTCATTTTACTGGCCGGATGGTGGATTGTGCTGCTGTGGGCGCCAAGCTATCTGATGCAGGTTAAAAACCTGATCATCGGCACCGCCGGGACAATAGCCAGCCTGTTAGGACTCACGGGGGCGCTCGGTGGGTTTGTGTTGGGTCGATACTGTGACAAAGGCGATTTTCTTCGCCGTCGTCATATCCTGATGGCTATCACTATCGTCAGCGGTTTCCTGATGGCGGCCATGACCCTCAACCTGTCCGTTCCGTTGGTTATTATGCTGGTGATGCTGCTGGGATTCCTTGGCTATCCCATTACTCCGATTGTCCTCTCTATCACCGCTGAGCTGGTGCCGCCTTCCCTGCGAGGTTCCGCTATCGGTTTTGTGATGAATATGGGAATGGCGGCCGGGGGTATCTCACCGATTGTCGCAGGCTATTTCGCCCAGCAATACACGCTGCAACCCGTCTGGCTGGCCGCCGCCGCGGTTATCATCGCCAGTAGTCTGGTCCTGCCCGTGGTACGCAAACTCGCCGTTACCACAGTAAATAACGCCGATGATCCATTGCCTGTTGGGCAACAACTCAAGCATTAATGACGAGGTATCAACGATGACTGTCAGCAATCATGTGCGCATTCTGGATAACAACGGCCAACCGTATACCTATCGCGTAAAAGGCCAGCGCAGCTGGAGTGTGCCGCCCTCACCAGTGTTCAATCGCCACGTATTTGCCGCTGCGCATGTCGTGACGGACCCACGGAAAATGCGCGATCCCAGCCACGATATCGCTATCGACTGGGAGGCGACTCTGGAATACCGCCGCTATTTAATGTCGCTCGGTTTTGGGGTGGCAGAAGCCATGGACACGGCCCAGCGCGGGATGGGGTTAGACTGGCCAACCAGCCTTGAGCTTATCCAGCGCAGTGTCGAACAGGCGAAAGACTTCCCTGGCATCGCAGTAGCCAGCGGGGCAGGCACCGATCATTTGAGCGATTTCTCCGCGTTGACGCTTCAGGATGTGATTGATGCCTATGAACAACAGATTTCGGCCATTGAGGCCTGCGGCGGACGCATTATTCTGATGGCCAGCCGGGCGTTAGCCGCGATAGCCAAAGGGCCCGACGATTATATTCGGGTCTATGACACAGTACTCCGGCAAGTACGGGACCCGGTCATTATTCACTGGCTCGGCGATATGTTCGATCCCGCACTGCGTGGTTATTGGGGTAGCGAACACATCCACAGCGCAATGGAAATTTGTTTATCGGTTATCCAACGCCATCAGGCAAAAATCGACGGTATCAAGATCTCCTTGCTGGATAAGGAGCGTGAGATAGAGATGCGTCGCCAGTTACCGGCCACGGTAAAAATGTATACCGGCGACGATTTTAACTATCCCGAACTGATAGCCGGTGATGCGCAAGGGTACTCACACGCACTGTTGGGGATCCTCGATGCGATTGCCCCTGCAGCAGCAGGAGCATTGCATGCGCTGGCACAAGGCGATCGGCAGCAATATCAGCAGATACTCACGCCCACGCTGCCGCTGGCGCGGCACATTTTTGCCCGTCCAACGCAGTACTATAAAGCGGGCATCGTGTTTCTTGCCTGGCTCAATGGACATCAGCACCATTTCACCCTGCTGGGCGGTATGGAGAGTGCGCGTAGCCTCACCCATTACAGTGAACTGTTCCGGCTGGCCGATGAGGCGGGATTACTCAACGACATTGATGTCGCCACTGAAAGGATGTCATTACTGGCAAAACTGCAGGGAATATAGGTTAAAACTGCCGGAGGATATGATATCGAGAATGACCCCTCTGTATAGAGCTGTCTGTTGATCAGATCTTTTGATCAACAGACAGCCGTAAGGGAGCGGGTTACTGGCCAGGCTGGTTTAATGCCAGCATGGAAACGCTGCGTCCCCTCTCAGCCCCAGAAGAGGTGGTCAGATAATCCCGAGGGTTCTGCGTCTTTACTCATCCCTGCCCGAAAATTTTAATCACTGCATCGAGATGGTCTTTCATTGCTTTTTTCGCCGCACGGCTGTCGCGGGCTTCCAGTGCGGTGAGGATCCCGAGGTGCTCTACTTCTGAACGGTGCGGCATATCCTGCGGTGTGTAATGGAGCTGCAGACTGCGAAACATGGTGCCGTAACGGTGGCCAAGCAGGTGTGCAATGATAAAGGCGTACGCCGGGTTGCCGCTGGCCTGGGCAATACGGATATGAAACAAACGGTCGCCCGGATGCGTAGCCGAGCCGTTTCGGTTATCGCGACAATTTTGCTCATATGCCTGCCTGATCGCCGCAAGTTCTTCGTCAGTGGCGTTTTTTGCCGCCAGTGCAGCGGTCTCAGGTTCTATCAGACGCCGTGTTTGCAGCAGGGAGAACGGCGGCAGTTCAGCGGTGAAATCCAGCTCGATATTTAACTCATCATCAACATCCGCCCACTGATTTCGCCCCGCCAGCGACATGACCGGCTCCTGCGATAACGTGACAGGTGCCGCCGGAGGCTGGCAGACAATCACGCCATTGCCGACCCGCACGCTGACCAGACCGATCACTTCCAGCGCAATCAGCGCCTCCCGCACGGACGCCCTGCTCACCTGAAACTGACTGGCCAGATCGCGCTCTGCGGGCAGGCGGCTACCGGGTGGAAATTCTTTATTATCAATCAGCGTCTTTAGCTGATCAGCTATCTGTCTGTATATTCTAGGATTCTCTAATTTTTTTATCGGCATCTGGCACCTGAGGTCAACGCTTAATAAGTGATTCAGCTAGCATTATTCGGACAAAAATCTTGCTGATTTGTTTTATACATGTAAAAAATTAGTTAACCGAAATGGCGTGTTAAGTGGCAGCTTGCCCGACATATTAGCAAAAAGCAGCGCTTATCACGCCTTTTTTTCACCTTTAATGGCCTGACCATTAGGCCTTTAAAACAACATTACCTGGGAGTGGCTATGAACCTGGCAGGGAAAAAAGTGCTGATTACCGCCGCCGGACAAGGCATCGGCTTTAACACCGCCTCGCTGTTTGCTCGTGAAGGCGCAGAGGTGATTGCCACCGATATCAACATCGATGCGCTACTGGATATTCCGGGGATCACCCCACGCCTGCTGGATGTTACCGACCCTCAGGCCATTTCCACCCTGGCGGAAGAGACCGGCGCAATCGACGTGCTGTTTAACTGCGCCGGGGTGGTTCACAGCGGTGACATTCTGAGCTGTACCGAACGCGAATGGCAGTTTGCGTTGGATCTTAACGTGACTGCGATGTTCCGTATGATCCGCGCCTTTTTACCCGCCATGCTCGAAGGCAGCCGCGGCTCGATTATCAATATGTCGTCGGTCGCTTCGAGCGTCAAAGGCGTGCCTAATCGCTTTGCCTACAGCGCATCCAAAGCTGCCGTTATCGGCCTGACGCGCTCCGTCGCGGCGGACTATGTCACTTGCGGGATCCGCTGCAACGCCATTTGTCCGGGCACGGTGGAGTCGCCTTCCCTGCGCCAGCGCATTGCCGCGCAGGCCGAGACCGAAGGCCGCAGCGAAGCCGACGTCTACGCGGCGTTTGTTGCCCGCCAGCCGATCGGACGCATCGGCAAAACCGAGGAAATCGCCCAGCTGGCGCTGTATCTGGCCTCCGACGCCAGTTCATACACAACCGGCACGGTACAAATTATTGACGGCGGCTGGAGCAACTGACGCGCCGGAAGCTGCAAACAGCAGACTTTAGATTCTACTTTCACAGAAGGACACTGCCCCATGAAATTACTTCGTTACGGCAACGCAGGTTCGGAGCGCCCCGGCCTGCTGGACAGCAACGGCAAACTGCGCGATCTGAGCGCGCATGTCGCTGACATCAGCGGCGAATTTTTACAGCCGGAAAAGCTGGAGGCTTTACGCAAGCTCGATCCACAAAGCCTGCCGTTGGTGAGTGGCGAGCCGCGCCTCGGCGCATGTGTCGGCAACGTAGGTAAATTTATCTGTATCGGCCTGAATTACGCAGACCACGCGGCTGAAACCGGTGCAGAAATCCCGAAAGAGCCGGTTGTATTTAATAAATGGACCAGCGCCATAGTCGGCCCAAACGATGATGTAGAAATCCCTCGTGATTCGACCAAAACCGACTGGGAAGTGGAGCTTGGCGTGGTCATCGGCACCGGCGGGCGCTATATCAGCGAGGCTGATGCAATGTCGCATGTCGCCGGTTACTGCGTGATCAACGATGTCTCCGAACGGGAATTTCAGATTGAACGTGGCGGCACATGGGACAAAGGCAAAGGTTGCGATACTTTCGGCCCTACCGGTCCATGGCTGGTCACGGCCGATGAAATCCCTGACCCTCACCGACTTAATCTGTGGCTGGAGGTGGACGGTCAGCGCTATCAGAACGGCAACACGCGCACCATGATTTTCCAGATCCCCGAGATTATCAGTTACCTCAGTCGTTTCATGAGCCTGCAACCGGGCGACATCATTTCCACCGGCACGCCGCCGGGCGTCGGGCTGGGACAAAAGCCACCGGTATACCTGCAGGCCGGACAGGTGATGTGTCTGGGGATCGAAGGTCTGGGTGAGCAACGTCAGAAGACGGTGCAGGCATAAACAGCGGAAGGAACACTTTGCGATGACAACGATTACGGCACTACGTGTTGAAGATATACGCTTCCCCACCTCTCAGGCGCTGGATGGCTCGGATGCGATGAATCCGGACCCGGATTATTCCGCAGCGTACGTGATTCTGGAAACGGATAATCCGACCCTGAGCGGGCACGGCCTGACGTTTACTATCGGGCGCGGCAATGAAATCTGCTGCGCAGCGATTAAAGCGCTGGAACATCTGGTTGTTGGCCGCGTGCTGACTGACATCACCGCCGATATGGGCAAATTCTGGCGTGATTTTACCAGTGACAGCCAGCTGCGCTGGATTGGCCCTGACAAAGGGGCTATTCATCTGGCGACCGGCGCGGTAGTGAATGCGGTATGGGATTTATGGAGCAAAGCGGCCGGCAAGCCGCTGTGGAAACTGGTTGCCGATATGTCGCCGGAAGAGTTGGTGCGCTGTATCGATTTCCGCTACATCACCGACTGCATTACGCCGCAGGAAGCGCTGGCATTATTGCAGCAGCGGGCCGACAACAAAGCCCAGCGTACGGCGAAGCTATTGGCGGAAGGCTACCCCTGCTATACCACGTCGGCGGGCTGGCTGGGCTATCCCGACGATAAATTGCGCCGTTTGTGCCAGGAGGCCGTCGATGCCGGTTTCGATTATCTGAAGCTGAAAGTCGGGCGTGACCTGGAAGACGATATTCGCCGCGTGCGCATTGCGCGCGAGGTCATCGGGCCGGATCGCAAACTGATGATCGATGCCAATCAGGTATGGGAAACCAACGAGGCAATCCCCTGGGTGAACGCCCTCGCCTTTGCCAGTCCGTGGTTTATTGAAGAGCCGACCAGCCCGGATGACATCGAAGGCCACCGCAAAATCCGCCAGGCCGTTGCGCCGGTTAAAGTCGCCACCGGCGAAATGTGCCAGAACCGCATTATGTTCAAGCAGTTCATCATGCGCGAGGCCATCGACGTGGTGCAGATTGACGCCTGCCGCATGGGTGGCGTGAATGAAGTACTCGCCGTGATGCTGATGGCGGCCAAATACAATCTGCCGGTCTGTCCTCATGCGGGGGGCGTCGGGCTGTGCGAATACGTGCAGCATCTGTCGATGATTGATTATCTGTGCATTGCCGGCACGTATGAAGGCCGCGTGATCGAATACGTTGACCACCTTCACGAACATTTTGTTCATCCATGCGATATCCGCGACGCGGCGTATATGCCACCGCGTGCCCCAGGATTTTCAATCGAAATGCATCAGGCCTCGATCGAAAAATATCGCCATCACGACAGGTCTTAATGACCGACGCAGGAGAACGCCGATGACGCGAATCGACAGTCACCAGCATTTCTGGCGCTACACGCCACAGGATTATCCGTGGATAAGTGACGAAATGGGGGTGCTGAAGCAGGACTTATTGCCGGACATGCTGCAGCCAACGTTACAACGTCATGATATGCAGGGTTCGATCCTGGTTCAGGCGCGATCCTCCGCCGCTGAAACGCGCTGGCTGCTGGAGATAGCAGAACAAACTGACTTCGTGCGCGCCGTAACCGGCTGGCTGGATCTCTCCTCGCCTGAGCTGCAAAAGGATCTGGAGGCTATCTCTCATCCTCTGCTGCGTGGTTTTCGTCATCAGGTCCAGGACGAGCCTTCTCCTTCTCAGTGGCTGGCGGATACGGCGGTTAATCGCGGGCTCCATCAGCTTCAGCAGCAGGAATACGTCTATGAAATTCTGGTTACGCACCGTCATCTGGCAGAGGCTTTGGCGTTTGCCAGGCGTCATGACAGCTATTTTCTGGTGCTCGATCACTGCGGCAAGCCCGATCTCAGCCTGGGCGCCGCGCACTGGAAGAAACAGATTGCGCCCCTGGCGGCGTTAAAACATGTCAGCTGCAAAATCTCCGGGCTGCTGACCGAACCTCGACCTGCGGGGATGTCGTCCCACGATCTGCTGCCCTATTTCGACGCCGCCCTGGAGATTTTTGGCAGCGAGCGGCTGATGTTTGGCTCCGACTGGCCGGTGTGTCTGCTGGACGGAGCGGATGAAAATCCGTGGGATTTTAGTGAGCGGGCCACGGCGGCACTGAGTGTCGACGAGCAGGCAGCCATCTATGGCAACACTGCCCGTACGGTTTACCGACTACAGGAAACAAGTTATGAATCTGCATCTGCAAAATAAGATAATAATCGTTACCGGCGGTGGCTCCGGTATCGGTGCGGCAATTTCGCTGACGCTGGCGGAAGAAGGTGCCATTCCGGTGATTATCAGTAATACCGAACCGGCCAATGAACTGATGCATAAGCTGCAGCAGCTTTCGCCCCGGGCCAGTTTTGTGCTGACTGAACTACGGGATGAAGCCAGCTGCAAGGCCTGCGTGGAGGATGTCCTCACACGCTACGGCAGCATCGACGGGCTGGTCAATAACGCCGGAGCTAACGACAGCGTCGGACTGGATGCCGGTCGGGAAGCCTTTGTTAAATCGCTCGAACAAAACCTGATTCACTACTACCTGATGGCACATCTGAGCCTGGACGCCCTGCGCACCAGTCGAGGAGCCATCGTGAATATCAGTTCGAAAACCGCGTTGACCGGTCAAGGTAATACCAGCGGTTATGCCTCCGCGAAAGGCGGCATTCTGGCGCTGACGCGGGAATGGGCGGCGGCGCTGCTGAGCGACGGTATCCGGGTGAACGCGGTGATCCCGGCGGAGGTGATGACACCGTTGTACGAACGCTGGATAAAAAGCTTCGACCGTCCCGAAGAAAAACTGCAGCAAATTACCTCGCATATTCCGCTGGGCCAGCGCATGACCACGCCGCAGGAAATTGCCAATACCGTGGTATTCCTGCTCTCTTCCCGTGCCTCCCACACTACCGGCCAGTGGCTGACCGTGGACGGCGGCTATATGCATCTCGACCGGGCGCTGACATGAAGCGCCGCTATTGTCAGGCTCTGGATCTGGCGGACGATCCAGCGCTTATCGAAGAATATCAGCGCTATCACCGCAAAATCTGGCCGGAAGTCGCCGCGCATCTTCGCCGCTATGGCATTGCGGAGATGGAAATATACCGGCTGGGCAACCGGCTGTTCATGGTGATGGAAACCACAGAGGATTTTGACAGCGACCTGTTTGAACGCCGCAGTCTTGCCGATCCGAAAATTTGTGAGTGGGAAGCCCTGATGTGGAAATATCAGCGCCCCACGCCGTGGACGCCCGCCGGTGAAAAGTGGGTGGAAATGGAGAGGATTTTTTCGCTTGCCGATCAGCAGTAGATCCGCTCCCTGCAATGAGGGAGTTCATTACGTTTTTCATGTTATCTGACATAAAAAATCAGCCAACTGAGCTGACCCCCTACACGCGTTACCAGATACTGAGGAATACACTATGCTCGCCGACAAAACTGCCGCGCCTGCTTATGCGCAGCGCAAAACGACGTCCGGTTTCCGACTGGCGTTCATCCTGGTCACCACACTGTTTTTCCTGTGGGGTTTATCCTACGGGCTGCTGGATGTCCTGAATAAGCATTTCCAGGAAGTCTTGCACGTTAACAAAGCCCAGTCAGGCCTGCTACAGGCCGCGTATTTCGGGGCCTATTTTATCATCGCCCTGCCCGCTGGCTTCTTTATGGACAGGTTTGGTTACAAGGCCGGGATCCTGGTCGGATTATGTCTGTATGCGCTGGGCGCGCTGCTGTTTGTCCCTGCCGCTTCCGCAGGCAGCTTTGCCATGTTCCTGTTCGCACTGTTTGTCATCGCTCTCGGTCTGGGATGTCTGGAAACCGCAGCTAACCCGTTTGCCACCGTATTGGGCGATCCGGCTGGGGCCGAGCGTCGCCTGAACCTTTCCCAGTCATTCAATGGGTTAGGCCAGTTCATTGGCCCAATCATCGGCGGCTCGCTGTTCTTCTCCGCCACCCAGGGCACCACCGCTGACGGGTTGTCATCGGTAAAAACCACCTACGTCGCTATCGCAGTCCTGGTTCTGCTGATCGCCTTCCTGTTCGGGCGCACAAGATTGCCTGACATTCGCGAGCAAAGCACCACAGAAGATAGCGGCATCGAGAAAGGATTGTGGCAGCACGGACATTTCACCGGCGGCGTGATTGCTCAGTTCTTTTACGTTGCGGCGCAGGTTGGCGTCGGAGCATTCTTCATCAACTACACCACGGAACACTGGCATACGCTGTCGAACCAGAATGCGTCATACCTGCTTTCCGTCGGCATGATAAGTTTCATGGTTGGCCGTTTCTTCAGCACCTGGCTGATGGGGTTTGTCCGCCCTGCCACGCTACTGGTGATTTACGCCATTATCAATATTGTGCTGTGCGGCGTCGTCGTTGCCGGGATTGAGAGCGTCTCGGTGATTGCACTGGTGGCCATTTTCTTCTTCATGTCGATAATGTTTCCAACCCTTTTTGCCATGGGCGTCAAGAACATGGGTAAACAAACCAAACGCGCCAGCTCAGTCATGATCATGGCGATTGTCGGCGGCGCGATCATGCCGTATCTGATGGGGGCTATTGCCGATCGCTACAGCACCGCGGTGTCCTACGCGCTGCCAATGGTGTGTTTCGCGGTGGTGCTGATTTACGCGCTGAAGCAGCGGGCGAAATAACCAGCCCTGTTGGGACAGAAGCCACGGCCTCCAATGCAGTACAGGCTGCTCGGACTGATGACAAACTTAAAGCTAATGAATTTCGCAAAGATTTCACCGAATAAAGAACAAGGAAAATCAACTCATTGATTTTCGCCTGCTGACCATAAAGAAGGAAAAACCTTTTTCCTTCTTTATCAGCAATCTCAGCGATGCCGTCCCCAGTGCTATATACAATTAACTCAGGCTCTGGATTCTACGAAAAGCACGGCTGGCAAGAGTTCGGAAGAGTTGATTGCACACCAGACGGGACAAGCCGTATTTTTATCATGAATAACAGAAATATATACAGATAGCGCTAAGCGATCCCAGATCCGCTTTTCTCACGCTCAGCTGTAAGCACACCGGTTTTAGTTCTACACACTTGCCCATTTAACACAGATTTACCTGATAGGATTTTCACAATTAACGGGTATCCTTAGCCGATCAGGTCCAGACCCCTTGTTGAGTGAATTTTCAGGTACCTCCTTCTATGCGTAAAATGTTAAAAGTGCCGCTATTACTGGCATTGTTGTCATGTTTGATGATGACTCCTGTTCTGTCTCTGGCGGATGACAGCCCCGCGCAAACCGACGTGGAGCAACCTGTTAAGGTTAATGCCAACATCGCGTTACCTGCGCTGCAAAAACGTCTGGATGCCCTGAAGCAGCAGGTTTCAGCCGCAAAGATGGATAAGCAATTTACCGCCCTGAACGATGAAGCTCAGCGGCTGGTCGGCGATGCCGATAAGCTCGCCGTGGCGCTGGCTCCGCAGCTGACACAGGTTCAGGCACAGCTTGATGTCCTCGGCCCGCCGCCTGCGCCCGGCACCCTGACGGAAACCCCGCAGGTCGTTAGCCAGCGTAAACAGCTCAATAATAGCAAGACCCTTCTCACCACTCAGATTGAGCAAACCAAAGCCATCGGCGTGGGGGCGCAAAATCTGTCTGCGCAAATCTTTGGTTTACGCCGCGATGCGCTGAAAACGCAAATTGCGCTGAATACGGGCAGTATTCTGGGCGAAAAGTTCTGGGCTCCGCTTATCAGTCCAGCTGAGAAAGATGCCGCGCGCTTTGATGATTTTGGTTCACAGATTAGCGAAGTCTGGGATCAGGCATGGAGCGATGAATGGCGTATCGGCTCTGGCTTCTACTTACTGCTCGCGCTGATTATTGGACTGTTCGGACGCAAAGCGCTGGATAAACCCGTCGGCTGGATCCTCCCCCGCTGGTTGCCTCAGGGGCGTTTCCGTCGCAGCTTTCTCGCCTGTTTCACCACACTCAGCACGATGTTCACGCTGGGTATCAGCATGCAGCTGCTGTGTTATATCTTCACGCGGCTACCGGATACCGCACAGCCGGTGCTGGAGTTTGCCGATCAGCTGGTTGAGCTCACCTATTTCTCGGCGATCATCGCCGGGCTTGGGATTGCATTACTCTCTAACAACCATCCTTCCTGGCGTTTGCCGGGGATTGCCGATTCGCTGGCAAAAACGCTGGGCTCGTTTCCTGTCCTGCTGGCCACCTTTATCTTTATCTTTGGCACAATCGAGCAGCTCAACGCCCTTGTCGGGACCAGCATAGCCGCCACCCTGTTTGGCAACGGACTGTCGGCCTTGCTGGTCGCGCTGAACTGCCTGATAGCACCGGTACGTGTTAACCGTATGCGCCGCAAAATGCGGGCCGATGGCGAGCAAACTGAAGCTCGCTCTACGATTGCAGGCCTGATTCATCTGGTGATAAGCCTGACGGCTGTGGTCATTCTGGGTGCGCTGCTGATTGGTTATATCCCGCTGGCTCGCTTTGTCACCTTCGAGCTGCTGTGGATAGGTCTGGTCGTCAGCTGCTTGTATCTGCTGATTCACTTCGTGGTCGATCTCTGCGAGTGCGTATTCTCACCTTCCACCCAAAGCGGAAAAATCCTCAAAAGCACACTGAGTCTTAACGATCGCCACCTGTCACTCGCCGCAACGTTGTTCTCGGCCGTCGGCAAAACCTCGCTGTTGCTGATGGCAGCCATTGCGCTGCTCAACGGAACTTTCGGCACCACCACGCCTGTGGAGTTGCTGAAAAAAATCGTGGATATCTGGGGCGGGGAAGGTATCGGTGGGATAAATATTATCCCGGCGCATGCCATGAATGCCTTCCTGTGCCTGGTGGTCGGCTGGTACGTATTGCGCTCTACCCGTCGCTGGCTTGATAACGATTTTCTGCCAAAAACCATGATGGACCGTGGTCTGCGGGCATCGCTTGTCACGCTGTTCACTAACGTCGGCTATGTGCTGATCATCATGCTGACGCTTTCGATGCTCGGCATCGAATGGAATAAGCTGGCCTGGATTGTCAGCGCCCTGTCGGTGGGTATCGGTTTTGGTCTGCAGGAGATTGTGAAGAACTTTATCTCCGGCCTGATCCTGTTGACTGAACGCCCGGTCAAAGTGGGCGATTTGGTGAGTATTAGCGGCGTGGAGGGGGATATTCGCCGGATCAACGTTCGCGCGACGGAAATCCAGTTGAGCGACAAATCGACGGTGATCGTTCCGAACTCGCAGCTTATCTCGCAGAACGTGCGAAACGCCACCATGGGGAACGCTCAGGGTGTGGCGACCATCGCCCTGACCTTTCCGCTGGACATCGATCCTGAACAGGTGCGTAACCTGTTGCTGATGGCTTATACCCTGCACGAATCCATTCTGGACGCTCCGGCACCGTCGGTGAGCTTTAAGGAACTCGGACCGAACGGCATTGTGCTGAGCGTCACGGGTTATGTAAACAGTCCGCGCATGGTCAGCTCAACGCGCAGTGACCTGCTATACGAAATCCTCAAAATGCTTCGTGAGGCGGGTGTTAGCCTGAGCCAGACGCAAACCATGATCCTCGAGCAACCGCACAAAGCGGTGACAGAGCAATAATAAAAAGGGCCACATCAACTGTGGCCCTGAGTCATTAAGGGAACCAATAATAAAAAAGACAAAACGATAAACCTGCCATTACACTCACCCATTAAAAATAACCTCCTGCATTCGCGACTTTATTAGTTAAACCGCTAACGTCACTCTTTTCTATTAGACTCATTCACAGAAAAAATAATTTCTCTTTTAATAAATTAAGCGTAGGCTGCAAAATAAACCACCATGGAGTCAGGGGTTTTTATGCCAGTTGATGAAAGTATCATACCTACATCGGGTACAGCTATCATTCCCGGAGGGATGAGGTTACTCACCCTTGGTGAAATAGCGTTGGCGAAAACGTTGTATGGTAACAGCATTGAATACTTTCGTGTGTGGGTGCACAGGGAGAGCTATCTTCCCTTTAATCTACAACCTATCACCATGGCTATGAGTCCTGACGGTGAAATGTGGTTTAGAGAGGAAACGTATTCACCTGATTTTTCTTTAGATGAACTGCCGAAGAAACATAGATTCATGCATGAAATGATGCATGTTTGGCAAACCCAAAAAGGCATGTTTGTCAGAACCAGAGGCTTATTTTCTCGTTTTGCCGATTACAGCTACAGTTTAGATAAAGCTGATTTGCTTCACTATGGGCTTGAGCAACAAGCCTCTATAGTAAGCGATTACTGGTTATTGCTTAACTATGGTCTTTATGGCCGTAGCGAATTGTATAAATACCGTGATTATAACTCCAATGAATCAGATTATTTACTAATTCAGAATTACAAATCAATATTAAAAGGATTCCCTGGTTGAAAAGACTATTACTCGTACCGTTAGTATCTGTATTAACAGGTTGTCCGGGCGGCCAACCAGCACCTACATTTCGAAATGTATTTACTCAAGGTGAGACCATTTGTTTTAGTATAAATAAAAAAGATGCACTTAATTATTATAGCATTAACTCAACGCAAGGTGGGGAATATAAAATGCTTTACAATGGAGAGAAACTTAATCTTTCTTACCCTAATACGTGCATTAAAGTCAAATTAAAAAATGGTTATAGATATTACATATACTATGGTTTAAACGAACAGAACTATACAGATAACTTCTTCATTGACATTGACGGGGTACGTTAAAATGTCATTACCCGCTTATTTATTTCTTTATGACGAAAATGGAATATTGGTTCCTGGTAATTGTATTACTCCAGGCCGCGAAGGTGCGATAGAAATAATGAACAGCAGCTACGGTGTCAGGCAAAGCGTTGATAGCCACACTGGAAACATGACCGGGACCCGACAGCACAACCCTGTGATACTGCATAAACAATTGGATAGCGTCAGCCCTTATCTGGCAGTTGCGGTATGCGAATCAAAACGCTTACAAAAAGCGATACTTAAATATTTTGAGATTGTAGAAGCGGGCGTAGAAGTTGAAACCTATACCATTACACTCGAAAGCGTAGTGATTTCCTCAGTTGACTTCACACATGTTTATTATCCCGGGAGTTCTTCGCCTAACATGCATGAGGTTGTAGGACTAAGATTTCGGCGTATTGAATGGAATTATGTCAGAGGGAATATTAAATATGATGATGCATGGATGAAGCCAGCAGAGAAAAGTAACAATGACAAATAAAAGATCATGGCGCTTCTTAGCCCCCTTAGTCTGATGGGCTGAAATCTGTGCCAGTCGACCTGCTCATCCGCCGTTGGGGTTAAGAAGAATGCGATCAAACCTGTAAATCTCCACGACCTCCAATGCTATTCAATCGCTATTCCGTAGTGGCTTCAAAATGTTTTTTTTCGCGATTTCCACACCCTGGCCATGCCTTCGCTTTCGGGACGAACAGACTCAAAACCGAACTTTTCGTACAATTCAGGCACGTCAGCCATCAGCGTGACGTAGGCCCCATCACAGGCATGGTTATCGAGCCAGGCGACGATGTGTTCCATGATGCCACGGCCCAGGCCTTTGCCCTGGTGATCCGGGTCAACGGCGACGTCGACAATGTCGAGGTTCAACGCCCCATCGCCCACGATGCGTCCCATCCCAACCGGGACTCCCTGATAAAGAATATGCACGCCGTAACAGCTGTTCGGCAACGCCTTACTGACGGCTTCCGGTGGGCGCGGCGAAAGACCGGCCACCCGGCGTAAACGGCAGAAATCATCCACGGACGGGACGGTGTCGATGAAGGTATAAGACGCGGTCATGAGAGAAACTCCGTAAGAACAGGTCTCTCATTTTTAGCAGAGTCGTGAGGAAAGAGATATTCAGGCGGCAAATAATAAAAAAACGGGGCTGATTGCCCCGTGGGGTAGTCACTGTTTTAGACGGAAGTGTCTTCCGGCGTTTCACGGCCCTGGTAGTAAAACTCACCGGCTTCGCAGTGGAAGGTAGAAAACTCCTCCGGACGGCGGAAGTAGTAGCCCTGCGCTTTCTCGCAGCCCAGCGCTTTGAGCTTCAGCATCACGTCTTCATCTTCGATACCTTCGGCGATCAGCGGTACGTTAAAGCCGCTGGCCAGCATGATAAGCGAGCTGATGACCGACTGCGCTTTTTCATCGCCCATTACGCCGTGTACAAAGTTACGGTCAATTTTGATGCTGTCAAACGGCAGCGCATGCAGGTACGAGAGACTGCTAAAGCCCGAGCCGAAATCGTCGAGGGAAATAGAGATACCGTGACGGCGCAAATAGCTCAACATTTTGCCGATGCGCTGCATGTCCTGCATCAGTACGCTTTCGGTGATTTCAATGCAGATATTACTGTTCGCGAGGCCATTCTGGCGAATCGAATCCATCAGATGCCAGGCGAAATCCTGCTGTAGCAGCTGGATAGCCGACACGTTAATGTGCAGCAGAAAATCCTGCGGCGCGCCGCGGGCGATCATTTCCGCCAGTTCACGACAGGCTTCTTCTATCACCCATTTGCCGAGCGGGACAATCAACCCGCTCTCTTCCGCCAGCGGAATAAAGCGCGTCGGCGGGATGTCGCCCAGTACGTCAGATTGCCAGCGAAGCAGGCACTCACCTTCACGGCAGTGGGCTTCGTCGTTCTGATCGATAATTGGCTGTAGAACCAGATGGAATTCATGCTGATGAATCGCATCGTTGAGATGCTCATGCAGCTTGATGTTGTACAGCTCATTTTCGTACATTTCCTGCGAGAACAGCTTAACCACGCCATTACCGACCGCCTCTGCCTGCAGCAATGCCATGCCTGCACTACGGCGGATCGCCGAGAAATTCTCTTCGGTGATCGTCTCGATAACCATGCCCACGTTGCCGGTATAGACGTATTTATTATCGTTCGCGCGCTGCTCGCTATCTTCACCCATGAACATCGATTCCATCACGGCACGGTAGCGCAGGTAATCCTTGTGCTGATTCATCCCGGGGAACACGACCAGCAGTTTGTCAGTGGTGTCGCGAGCGATCAGGATATCGGTCGGCAGCAGGTCACGCAGGCGGGAAATAAACTCATTGATAAAGACATCAGCGAACTCGGTACCCAGCGCATTCACGATGCTATACATATTGTTGATGTGAATGAGTCCGACCATGTTGCGGCGTTTATACAACGAAGGCTGCTGGCGTAACCCTGCGCGGGTCCATAACGATGTGCCGTCGTCCTCTTCAATCTTTTTACGCTGCAGTTCAAAGCTTTCAGCCAGCTTGTGCGACAGCGCCATAAAGGTCGTTTCCAGCGAGGCGATTTCCGGGAAATGGCGTTTATCTTTCGAAGGCGTCCAGCGGTGTGTCACCAGCTCATCTGCTTTACGGGCAATTTCATTCAGTGGCCGCGTGGCGCGCGACAGAACAAAACCGACCGCCAGAAAACCGAGTCCGCAGGCGAGAAACAGCACCAGCATGACCACCTGACCATAGCTCAGAATGCTTTGGGTAATGGCCGTCGCCGGGCTCACAATCACCCCTTTCCAGTGCAGCCGGCCTTCCTGATCTTCGACGTCAAAAGTATCAACATAGAACGGCTTACCGTTGACCTTCACCGACAGCATGCCTGGCTTAGTGCGTTGCGCCAGTGCTTTCCCGGCGCTGACTATTGCAGGCACTCCGGTTTGCTCCAGCGTTTGCAATTTCACGTCAGGATGGTCGCCCTTGAGCATCGCCGTGGAAAGCGAGGGCATAGATGACGCCACCAGCTCATTTTTATCATTCACGATAAGCAGAATACTTTCCGGGAACGGTCTGAAATGCTCAAGATTATTATTCAGTTCGGCAAAATGCAGTTCACTGGAGACGACGCCTGTGAAGACGCCATTCCGGTCAAAGGCCGGTGAACTCCAGGCGATACCCGCCGTTTTTGCTTCGTCATAATCACGAAAAGGCTTCGTCCAGTGTGAACGGCGATCAACTTCCGCCGCTTTATACCAGATGCGCGTAGTGGTGTCGTAAGTGGGGATGACTCTTTCAACTGTCGAATCGAGACTGTAATCACTGAGCAACGTGAGCTGGTTGCCGGTTGCCGCATCCTTCACTCCAAGATAGTTTTCCTGCAGCCTGTCGTGCGAAATACCAATGAAGTCGCCATTGACCTGGCCGAACTCAACCATATCGAGATAGTCACGTTCGGAAAAAACATTGGTGACGTTGTTGATAAGCAGACCGCTGAGATCGCGCACCGTAAAGGTGTTTGCATCCATCTGGCTCAGGGCGTGAACGACAATCGCGTTCGACTGCTGCGGAACGTTGATGTAGTTGTTGACCGCCCGCTCAATGGTCTGCTTTTTCGAATTGAGGATTTCCTCACTCATGGTGTCGAGGAACGCGTACCCGGCGTAATTCAGGAACGTATACATGGTGGCGAGCACCACGCAAAACGTCAGCAGCAGCGTTAACAGAATGGTCTTTGTCAACGACAACGGGTAGGTGTCGACGGAGAACTTTTCCTTCAGGATTTGCATAGCGCGCCTCGGTTTCCGCTCAGCCCATTATTCAGGCTGTACAACAAACTGGCCATTTGCCGTGACAAAATCGGCAAACGGTTTTGGTCGTGAGTAATAGTATCCTTGTGCCAGATCGCACCCCATTTCGTGCAGCTTGGCGGCCATTTCGGCGGTTTCCACCCCTTCGGCAACCAGCGGCACTTCGAAGCTGCGCGACAGCATCAGCACCGAGGCAATGACCGCTTCACTTTTCTTGTCTTCCAGCACGTTTCTCACAAAGCCACGGTCAATTTTCAGGCAGTCGAATGGCAAAGAGTGCAGGTAAGACAGGCTCGAATAACCGGAACCGAAATCATCAATCGCCACGGAAATGCCCAGGCGGCGCAGATACGCGAGGATCTCGACGATCCGGTGCGTGTCATGCAGCAGCACGCTTTCAGTAATCTCGATACAGATATTGTTGTTGTGCAGTTCATAACGATGAATGCACTCCAGCAGATGGCGTGAGAAATCAGCCTGTTGCAGCTGTACCGCAGAGATATTGATGTGCAATTTGAAGTCAGAGGGTGCACCACGGGCGATAAACGTCGCCAGCTCACGGCAGGCGGTGTCGATTATCCATTTGCCCAGCGGCACTATCATGCCGGTGTGTTCGGCCAGCGCAATAAATTTATCCGGCGGCACGAAACCAAGCACGTTGGACTGCCAGCGTATCAGGCACTCCCCTTCCTTACACTGCACCTGTTCTGCAAACGGCACGATTGGCTGCAGTACGAGGTGGAAACCTTCGGTTTGCAGATCGTCCCGCAGCGCCTGGTGTAGACGCAGGTTGTTGACCTCTTCTTCACGCATTTCCGGCGTATAGAGATCGCACGCACCGTTACGCTGATTCTGAGTGTGCTGCACGGCGAGGCTGACGTTACGCAGGCATTCGCTGAAGTTTTCTTTGGTCAGCGGTTCGATAATCATCCCCGCATGGCCGGTAAAGATGTGCGATTCCCCGGCAATTTCCGCCGACTGTTCGCGGAAAACGGAGGTAATAACGCCGCGATACCACGCCACGTCTTTGCTTTCGTACGTCCCGGTAAAGGCGATGATGAAAGTGTCTTCACGATCGCGACAGCACAGCGCGCCTTCCGGCAGAATGCTGCGCAGGCGGTCAGCAAAGGACTGAATAAACTCTTTCGCCAGCGCGCTGCCGAGCGCATTTTTGACGGAATTGAAGTTACTGACCTTAATCATCGCCAGCAGATTGCGGTTGTCATACAGTGCAGGCGTGTGCATCAGACCGCCAAGCGTCAGCAAACCCGTTTCCGCGTCTTCTTCAAGGCTGGTACGGTGTGCACCCGCCGACGGCGTCAGCTCGGACACCCGTTCAAGCTCTTCGTTTAGCGTCGCCAGTTCCGGGAAGGTCCGGTTTTTGGTCTCTTTTTTCCACGGCTTGAGGCCAATCTCTTTGACCTTCTCGACGGTCTCTTTCAGCGAGCCGGTAAAGCGCAGGATGACCAGGCTAAGTGCTGCCATCAGCATCAGAATAACCATCGCACTGGCGAGCATAATCATCAAATGCTGCTGCCGGGTGGTCGCCAGTACCGCCTGATGCGGCGCAACCAGCACGGCGTGCCATTTGAGCAGATATTCGCTGTCGCGCACGTCAAAGGTCGTCGCCAGGAAGCGTTTCCCGTTGACCTGGAATGAAGTCAATTTCTCGCAGTTGCAGTCTTCGGCTTCATTAGTCAGCGAAGAGGGCAGTTTGTCAGGCATCATCGCGTTATCGGTGCTGGCTACCACGTGCTTGTTTTCGTCGAAAATAAGCAGGGCGTACTCTTTACCCGGCAGCAGCTGCGCCAGATAGCCGCTCATTTTGGCTGGCATCAGTCCGCTGGAAATCACGCCTGCGAACTGCCCTTCTTTGGTATACACAGGCAGATGATAAGTTGTGATATACCCTTTTACGCCGGGTTCGTTTATCCACCACGGGTTACGCTGGTGCTGCGCGATGTGGAACCACGAGAAGCTGTTCACGTTGAAATTGTTGGCGGATTTAACGATGTTGCTTTGCTCGCTGATCCCGCTGTAGGTGACTAGCTGCGTCGGATCCTGCGGACTGCTGCGCTCGAGGTAAATACGCCCGGTGGTGCTGTCACGCTTTACGGAGAAGTAATTCCCGTTGGCATCGGTCCAGGAGAAGCTTTGCATCGCCTGATTGTCCGCAAAAGCCCGGGAACCTAAATAGACTAATTCAGGGCGCACCATGCCATCATTGACGGCGGCCTGGCCTCCCTGGAGGAATTTCTGCATCAACAGGCTGAGCTGGTGCGGGCTGTCGAGAAAATCTTCCAGCTTGAGCTGAACCATCTCACTCTGCGTGTTTAACAATTGCTCATTCATCAGATTTCCCGCTTTACGGGACTGATAGTCGAGCAGACCGGTAGCGCACAGGATCATGACCAGCAGCGCGACCAGCAAAATTATCATCACACTTTTCAGCAAAGTGAATGGGTAGGCTTTCAGGGAAGACGTTTCCATAGCTTGGGTGATTGCGTTAGCTCTAGCGTTAAAAGAGGTAAAAATTACAGTGTGCCGTTTGCCTTAGGAGGCAGAAGACACCAGAAGTTTGTCCATGACCGCAGGTGCGGCAGAGGTGCGGTTACGCCCTGCTTTTTTCGATTGATACAGGTATCGGTCGGCTTCGGAGAGCAGTTTGTCGAAGGCATCGACCAGCTGTCGCCGTGCGGCCTGGCCGTGGCTCAGCCCGATACTGACGGTCAGGGAAAGCGTGTCCCCTTCCCAATTCACTTCCATCTGTTCAATCTCGGCGCGAATTTCTTCTGCCAGGCGATAACCGTTATCACCGCAGGCATCCGGCATCACGACGGCGAACTCTTCGCCGCCCATACGCGCCACAATGCCCTTCTCACCCACCACGTCTTTGACCCGGCGAGCGAATTCGGTCAATACGCTGTCGCCACAGTCGTGGCCGTGCGTATCGTTGATGCTTTTGAAATGGTCGATATCCAGCAGCAAAACATTCAGTGCGGTATTGACCGTTTTCTCATCCTGCAAACGTAATTTTTCATACAGGCCAAAACGCGAATGCACGCGGGTCAGATAGTCGTAATTAGCGCGGGCCGACAGCTGTTTAACCAGCATGTTGATGGCCTGTACGCTCACGGCGACCATCACCGGGCTGATAGCGACAGAGGCAATCCCCATGCGCGCAGAAACAATCTGCGTGATATGCCCATTAATGCCGGAATACATCCAGTGAGAATCAACCATCAAGACTTCGGCAATACCGGTTAGCTGTGTCAGCAAACAGGTCACCGGCAGCGAATAACTGATCGCACACCAAATCAGCGCAGGCAGCGTAACGGCCAGGCTGCCAATGCCCCCGCTGTGTGCCGAAGCAGTAATAGACAAAATCAGCAGGCCAAGTGGCATCACCCGGCGGATATCAAATTTTTGCGGCAGCAGATTGCCATTCCAGGTCAACAGGAAAGGCAGGACCAGCACGCTGGTAGAAAATTGCTCACTAAACCAGACGGAATAAATATTGAGGAAAGTCTGGTGGGATGTCAGCCCAAAACCATAGCTTCCGAGCAGCGAAGAAATTAACGCGCTCAGAAGGCAATAACTGTAAAGACGCAGGACGTTGAGTTTCAGTGGCTCTTCCGGCGTTCTCTTCTCATATAAAATGGCTTTCGTCAGAATAACGACGAACAATATATTAGAGAGCGTAATCAGGACCGAGCCCGCGTCATTATTTCCGCACGCAGCGTTACACAACAGCAACACTAATAAACAGATTAAATAGTTATGCGGCCGATTAAAAAAAGGGAACCGTAAAAACAGACCGACCAATACCGCATTAAGCGGCCAGAACAGAGCCAAATGACCCGTTTGCTGCAGAATGCTGCTGGCAAAGAAAAGGACTAGCGTCGTCACCGTCAGGACGATGGAGTTAAATAGCGTATTTTCTTCCCTCAGCATCGTCGAAGGATGAATCGTCAATTTATGCATGGGTCACTAGTTACTCTGGGATATCTGCCTGGTGCAGACAGGTTTGGCATACAGAGAATACGCATCCACGCGTGAGGCGACAAACATAAACCGGTTCAAAAATAAACATTAACAATTTTATTGGGGAGGGAAATTATGATGTTAAAAACTCTATATACGACAATGCGCGATAATAAACAAAATGAAATCATTGCTTATTATCGCGACAATAGGCGGTTAACGATCCGGCATATGTTGCATTATTGTGGCGCACTTTTCCGACACGGCGTCATACAATAAACGCACCGCCGTCGAGAGCTGTTTTCGATGCGGGCAAATCATATTCAGCGGAACCTTATCCCCCTGATAATCTGGAAGAATAATGTTCAATCGCCCTTGGGCAATATCGTCGCTCACATCGAGCCAGGATTTATTGGCAATCCCCTCGCCCGCGATGGCCAGCCGTCGAATGACCTCTGCGTCGTCGCTCATCACGCTGCTGTTGACCTGAATTTCCTGCCTCTGCCCGTTGCGTGAAAAGGTCCAGCGATCGTAAACGCGCCCACGCAGAATGTAGGTCAGCACGTCGTGCTGGCGCAATTCTTCCGGCGTTTTTGGTACATCATTTCGCACAATCCATTCCGGTGATGCCACCAGCACGCGGCGGTTTTCAGATGCTACCGGTAATGAAATAAAGGACGCATCCTCATTATTGCCGTAGCGAAACGCGACATCCACAGGGTCCTTGAACACATCGGTCAGGCTGTCGGAAAAGAGAATGCGCAGGCGCAGCGCCGGGTGGCGTTGACGAAAAGCCTGGAATACCGACAACAGCAGGTTGCGGCCAAGATCGGACGGCACGGCAATCTGCAACGTACCGCGAACTTCATCCTCCGGGGCCTGTATTTGCTGCAGCCCGGCATGGAGGGTGTCGAGCATTTGGGTGGCGAACGGCAGCCAGGTTTCCCCTTCCTGCGTCAGGCGCAGGCTGCGGGTAGAACGTGCAAATAAACGGATATTGAGGTGAGTTTCCAGCCGTTTAATGGCCGCGCTCACCTGGGCGGGTTGCAGCCCCACCTCGCGCGCCGCTTCGCTAAAACTGCCCAACGCCGCCGCGCGAACAAACAACGTTAAGTCTTCCAGTCTGAGCATTTCTCTCTCCTGCTGATAACTTTATGCATTGTAAGCACAAAAACCGGAATCGTCTCAAAATGCCTGACAGCCGCGCCAGCGCCTGCCATACGCAGTATTCTTTCGAGGTTTGCTTACACTTTTTTGCCCGTAAAGGGCTTGCCAGCAGGCGGTTTCATCGGGAATGATACGGGGCGGTAAAATTAAGTCCAGGCTGTCTAGTGAATGTATGTGTGGAGAAGGTATGCGTAAAACAAAAATGATGCTTCTGGGCGTACTGCTGGCGACAGCAGGTGCGGTATCAGCTGCACCGGCAACTGTGCCGACTTCTGGGATTCAGAAATACGAGTTAAAAGATTTTATTGCTGATTTCACCCATTTCAACATCGGTGATAGCGTGCCAGCAATGTACCGTTCGCAAGAGTACAATATCAAACAGTGGCAGTTGCGTAACTTGCCAGCCCCGGATGCGGGTAGCCACTGGACTTACATGGGCGGCAACTACGTCCTGATTGGCGACACCGACGGCAAGATTATGAAAGTCTACGATGGTGAAATTTTCTATCATCGTTAATGCTGCAAGCTGTGAGCGTTAGTCATGACGCTCACAGTGTCTTCTGAATTAACCTGGAGAACGTGATGATCATTCGCCCAGGACATCCATCCGACCGTCCTTTCCTGCGCACCTTATACCTTCATGCACGTAAAATCAGCTGGCCGTGGGCCGACAACAGCGACTGGCAGCTGGAAGATTTTGATGCCGCCACGCTTGATGAAACCGTGTGGGTCGCTGAAATTGACGGACACCGCGTCGGGTTTGCTTCCGTCTGGGAAAGTGATAACTTCCTGCATAACCTGTTTGTTGACCCCGACTGGCAGGGTCAGGGCGTGGGCGCGGCGCTGCTTGAGCATGTGCAAACGACCTTTACCAGCACCGGCGCACTGAAATGTTTGGTGCAGAATGAAAAGGCGCTGACGTTTTATCATCAGCACGGCTGGCATACCGAGGCCCGCGGCGCCTCACCCGACGGCGATTACTGGTTACTGCACTACCGTCTCCGTTAACGCTCCATCCGCATACATTTTTATCATTCAATTTTGAGAGCTTCCTTCAGGGATTAGTCCTTGTCAGCATCTCTTCAGAGTTTACAATGCACTGTATATACAACCAGTCATTGTAACACTCTGGAGAAGACCATCATGGAAGCGCCAGCCGTCTGGACCCACCCTCTGCTCTATGTTGACATAGAAACGCAAACTGACTTTGCCGAAGCCGCAGCCCACTGCGAGAAACTGGCTGCCGGTGCGCTGGATACGGAACACTTGCAAACGCAGCATGAGCTTTACCAGCGTCTGCACGAATGCCTTACCCAGTTACAACCGACGCTGCTTGAGCCGATTGATGAAAACCAGTTGGCGCAATTTACCGTCAGCACCCTGCCCCGCTCTCGCCCCACCATGGATACCGAAAGTGAACTGCTGTGCGAGTATTGTCTGGCGCTGAGCCACCTGTTGTCCGGCAACCCGCTGAGCATCAGCGTCGAAGAAACGTTGCAGGGCCTGCTGTATGAGCTGACCGCGTTTATGACCGATACCATGCTGGCCCCGCGCTGGTTATCAACGCCGCTGGGTTTGCAGCCTATCGGCTGAGAAAAGCGTAAAAAAAGCCACCAACGGTGGCTTTTCTGCTCAGCAAGGCTCTTATGCGAACGCGTGCTTACACGGCGCGGAAGGCAATCTCACCGGGGATGACTTCACCCTGCCAGTAAAGCTGTGCAGCCACGCGGCCTGCCAGCTGACGATACAGGGTGGTGAATTCGCTGTCCGGACGCGCAACAACCGTTGGGGTGCCGCGATCGAGATCTTCACGCAGGCTGATATGCAGCGGCATCTGCCCCAGCAGCTGGGTATGATACTGCTGTGCCAGACGCTCTGCGCCCCCGGTGCCAAAAATAGGCTCATGGTGACCGCAGTTGCTGCACACATGCATGCTCATGTTCTCGACGATACCGAGCACCGGCACTTCGACTTTCTCGAACATCACGATACCTTTTTTGGCGTCGATCAGCGCAATGTCCTGCGGGGTAGTAACCACCAGCGCGCCGGTGACCGGAATGTTCTGCGCCAGCGTCAGCTGAATGTCACCGGTACCTGGCGGCATATCCAGCACCAGATAATCGAGATCCGGCCACATCGTTTCTTGTAGCATCTGCAACAGCGCTTTGCTGGCCATCGGGCCACGCCAGACCATGGCGTTGTCGTCGGTCACCAGGTAACCAATCGAGTTGGTGGCCAGATTGAATTTCATGATTGGCGCCATGTGGGTGCCATCAGGGGACGTCGGGCGTTCGCCTTCTGCGCCAAGCATCATCGGCACGGAAGGACCGTAAATGTCGGCGTCAAGAATGCCGACTTTTGCGCCTTCGGCGGCCAGCGCCAGCGCCAGGTTTACCGCGGTAGACGATTTACCGACGCCACCTTTGCCAGAACTCACGGCAACGATATTCTTCACACCGTTGATGCCCGGCTGATTTTTAACGCGTTTCAGCGTGGCAATCGCGTGCGACAGCTTCCAGTCGACCGCTTTCGCGCCGGTAATCCGCAGCAGGTCGGCGCTGCATTGCTCTTTCAGCTCTTCAAACGCGCTCTGCCAGGCGAACGGCATCTGGATTTCAACGTGGATGGTGTCATCGAGCCACGCTACATGGTGCAACGCTTTCAGGGCAGTAAGGTTGTGCTTCAGGGTTGGGTGCTGAAAATTGGCCAGCGTACCCGCGACCATCGCACGCAGACGCTCCGGGGATTTGGCCTGGGATTGTGAACTCATCCCGACTCCTTTTTCGTTATTCTGGAAGAACTAATTGTAACTGCGAGTGCCGCCCGGAGGTAACAATTATTCTGTCAGGGATTAATGTCCCGCTCGCATAGCGGATTAATTAGGGTTTTGGTAATATCGGAACCCCTTACAAAAGCAGGAAGTAATGTTCACTATGACTCAAGTCGCGAAAAAAATTCTGGTAACGTGCGCACTGCCGTACGCCAACGGCTCCATCCACCTCGGTCATATGCTGGAGCATATCCAGGCTGATGTCTGGGTCCGTTACCAGCGAATGCGCGGCCATCAGGTCAATTTCATCTGCGCCGATGACGCCCACGGCACGCCTATCATGCTGAAAGCTCAGCAGCTTGGCATCTCCCCGGAGCAGATGATTGCCGATATGAGTCAGGAACATCAGACCGACTTCGCGGGCTTTAACATTAGCTATGATAACTACCACTCAACGCACAGCGATGAGAACCGTGAGCTGTCCGAGCTTATCTACGGCCGCCTGAAAGAGAACGGTTTTATCAAAAACCGCACTATCTCTCAGCTTTACGATCCGGAAAAAGGCATGTTCCTGCCGGACCGTTTCGTGAAAGGCACCTGCCCGAAATGTAAATCCCCGGATCAGTACGGCGATAACTGCGAAGTGTGCGGCGCGACCTACAGCCCAACTGAGCTTATCGAGCCGAAATCCGTGGTATCCGGCGCTACGCCGGTGATGCGCGAATCTGAGCACTTCTTCTTCGACCTGCCATCCTTCAGCGAAATGCTGCAGGCATGGACCCGCAGCGGCGCGCTGCAGGAACAGGTCGCGAACAAAATGCAGGAGTGGTTCGAGCACGGTCTGCAACAGTGGGATATCTCCCGCGATGCACCGTACTTTGGCTTTGAAATCCCTGGCGCACCGGGCAAATACTTCTACGTTTGGCTGGACGCGCCAATTGGCTACATGGGTTCCTTCAAGAATCTGTGCGACAAACGCGGCGATACCGTCAGCTTCGACGAATACTGGAAAAAAGATTCCGACGCCGAGCTGTATCACTTCATCGGTAAAGACATCGTCTATTTCCACAGCCTGTTCTGGCCTGCGATGCTGGAAGGCAGTGGTTTCCGTAAGCCGACCAATCTGTTCGTTCACGGTTACGTGACGGTGAACGGGGCGAAGATGTCCAAATCTCGCGGCACCTTCATCAAGGCCAGCACCTGGCTGAACCATTTCGATGCCGACAGCCTGCGCTATTACTACACCGCGAAGCTCTCATCTCGCATCGACGATATCGACCTGAATCTGGAAGATTTCGTGCAGCGCGTGAACGCCGACATCGTGAATAAAGTCGTGAACCTGGCGTCCCGTAATGCGGGCTTCATCGCCAAGCGCTTTGACGGCGTGCTGGCGGCGGAACTGGCTGACCCTGAGCTGTACAAAACCTTCATCGACGCCGCACAGACCATTGGCGACGCATGGGAAAGTCGTGAATTCGGTAAGGCCGTTCGTGAAATTATGGCGCTGGCTGACCTTGCCAACCGCTATGTTGACGAACAGGCACCGTGGGTGGTGGCGAAACAGGAAGGCCGTGATGCTGACCTGCAGTCCATCTGCTCCATGGGTATTAACCTGTTCCGTGTGCTGATGACCTACCTGAAGCCGGTTCTGCCGATGCTCTCAGAACGTACCGAAGCGTTCCTGAACACCGAACTGAGCTGGAACAGCATTCAGCAGCCGCTGCTTAGCCACAAGGTAAACACCTTCAAGGCGCTGTATAACCGCATCGACATGAAACAGGTTGAAGCTCTGGTTGACGCATCTAAAGAAGAGGTGAAAGCCCTGAGCGCGCCGGTTACTGGCCCTCTGGCGGATGACCCGATTCAGGAAACCATCACCTTTGATGATTTCGCCAAAGTCGACATGCGGATTGCGCTGATCGAAAACGCAGAGTTTGTTGACGGTTCCGACAAGCTGCTGCGCCTGACGCTGGATATCGGCGGTGAGAAACGCAACGTCTTCTCCGGGATCCGTTCTGCGTATCCTGATCCACAGGCGCTGATTGGTCGTCTGACGGTGATGGTGGCAAACCTTGCGCCGCGTAAAATGCGCTTCGGTATTTCCGAAGGGATGGTGATGGCCGCAGGCCCTGGCGGGAAAGATATCTTCCTGTTAAGCCCGGACAGCGGTGCGCAGCCAGGTCAGCAGGTTAAATAACAAAAAAGGCCGGGAAATTTTCCCGGCCTTTTTTATGCGTCTGACCCGTCCTAAATAACGTTGACACATTTAACTCATACACTGAGGAAAATGTGATGAACCAATATGTTAAACGCACACAACGCGATTACCCTCTATCCTTTAAATTGGCCGTTGTCGAACAG